>ULPM01030340.1_pt1 | contig 30528 bp, 21 predicted proteins | sample 1953501 | NCBI WGS metagenome assembly ULPM01 (sample SAMEA4835629, study PRJEB28245) | human gut metagenome | biome: gut microbiome; material: fecal sample | place: Denmark | collected 2008
TTAGTGATTAGTGATTAGTTATCAGCGATAAAATTAAATATCAGGCTTATTTTTTTGTCAATGATTTAAGTTTCGTATGTAGTCTGACAAACTACATGCGAAACATCACTGATTGTCTTTCACCAGCAAAATACTTTGCAATTTCTTAATTTCCTCTTTCTTGAGTCCGATGGCCCTTTCCAGATAGGTCTCCACATCGCCGTATCGACGTTCTATTTCTTCTTTGGCAGCATTCAGGAAGTCTTCTCTGGCTGAATAGACAGTTGTGATGGCTTCTTGTGAACGTGCAGGCAGATTATAGGCATAACGTGAAGCGCTGGGAATATTGAAATAATCATTGCTGAGGCGATAATCTTCCATGATAATATCGCTGTTCACACCAAGAGAAGCGAGTATCAGTGCCGAAGCAATGCCGGTGCGTCCCTTACCGGAGGAACAATGAACGACGACAGGATAGTTAGCACTGTCCAACAGGATATCGAATATCTGTCGGTATTCATGGTGGTAGTTCATCACTAACTCGCGATTCATCCGTTCCACCATGCGGTATACGGTGTCACTCTTTATTTTTTGTTCCTGAATACCTTTCAGAATATCTTCCATATCTCCCGTTTTTATAGGAATATGTACGACATTAAATCCTTTTTGTAATGGGGTATGTCCTTTTAACTCTGATTCGGAGCGCAGGTCTACAATAGTCTTGATGCCTATATTCTTTAGCTCCCTGCGTGAGTAACATTCCAGACTGTCTATCTGCGCCGACCGGTAAAGCATGCCCCAGCGCAATCGTTTCTGGGCAGGATATGACGGATACCCTCCCATGTCGCGGAAGTTCTGTATACCAGGGATATTGACATTGCGGGTAGCAATCTTTACACGGTATTTATCATTGAATACGAGGGTATAGTAATATCGCCTGGTAGGGTCCGTGGTAACAATTGTCATTCGCTGGTCGGCAATATTTGCCATGGCTACCGGGGAGTCTTCGGGAATATAGTTCGGATCAGTAGAGGCATATACCTTTACGTTTCCTTTAATAAGAGGAGCTATTTCCCATTTGACGATACTATTTCCAACGTTGTTTTCTTCACAAACAACGGAAATATGAGGAGCTGTGCTGCTACAAGCCGGTAGCAGCAATACACATGTTAGCAAGTTCAACAGATTTCTATACATAGTTTTTTTGTCTGAGCGTATAATGCAAAGATATGTATTCTGCTGACTTTTGTTACTTCAAGGCCCAGAGTTTCACAGAGTTTTTTCTCCTTTAACGGGGATTTAGTTAATGGGAGGCAACTGTCGGGCAAACTCGGGTGATATAGAATTGTTAAAACTCCGGCATACATCTGCCGAGAACTCAATGCCGCAACGGATAATCTTGTCCCAGGTGGCTTCGTCCATTTGTCCCAGATCACAATGGCGTACATTGTACTTCAGCAGGCCATAGATGATACCGGCATTGAAGTTATCACCCGCTCCAATAGTACTGACTGCCTCCAATGGCGGAATAGCATACTCTTTGGTAATGCTTTTCGTACGCAGTGAAATCTCTTTGGCTCCGGCAGTACAAAGAAAGTTAGAGCAATAGAAGCGAATCTTATCTTTGTAGACCTTGTCCACTTCCTTTTGATTATACATATAGAAGAAGTCTTCTATAGAACCGCGTACAATGTCGGCATATTCCAGATTCTCGATGATGGTTGATGTCAGTTTAATGGCTTCATCTTTATGCGAGGAGCGGAAGTTAGGATCGTAATAGACAATTGCTTTCTTCTCACGTGCCTGCTCCAACAGATCCTGAACCTTATCGCGCAGCACCGGATTCAGGGCGAAGTATGAACCGAAAACTACGATATCGTCTTCTTCCAGTTTAGGGAAGACTACATCCAGCCGTTGCTTGGGATAATCCTTATAGAAAATATATTCCGCATCACCATGTTCGTTCAGGTAAGCCAGTGATACGGGAGATTTGCCATCGGGGAACACATTGACATATTCGGTAGACATGCCGCTATCCTGCATGAATTGCAGAATTGTGTTGCCTACCCGGTCGTTTCCCGTTTCGCTGATGAAACTCACAGGTACGCCTGTCCGTGCCAATGACACGATGCCGTTAAATACTGAGCCACCCGGTACAGCTGCTGTCGGCTGCCCGTTGCGGAAAATGATGTCAAGGATAGTTTCTCCTATACCGATTACTTTTCGCATAATTTTCTTGATTTTTCACCCAAATACCCACCGTGATGACGTTTGGAGTAGTCTCCAATCGTAAAGCCAGTCTGTTGCATTACCTGTACTACAAGAATATCACCGATAACGGTCATTACAGTAGTCGAGGTGGTGGGCGTCATACCCAGAGCGCAGACTTCGTTAGGCTTTCCTGTGCTGAGACATACATCAGACTCATGAGCCAACGGACTATCCGGATTTCCGGTAATAACAATAAATTTAAGCTCTGGGTTCAAATTATGAGCTAATTGTGTGAGTTCTACGATTTCGCGTGTTTTGCCGGAGTTAGAGATCAATAGCAGTAAATCGTTTTCCTGCAAGATACCTAAGTCGCCGTGTTGAGCTTCGCTGGGATGCAGAAATACGGAAGGGATTCCGGTAGAACAGAACGTAGTTGCAATGTTCATGGCAATCTGTCCTGCTTTTCCCATACCCGAAGTTACCAGTTTCCCTTTCCGCCGGTGAATTTGTTCCACGATAAGTTCTACTGCACGCTCGTAAGCGTCTGTCACGGGGATGTTTAGAACAGCTTGTGCCTCTTTCTGCAAAAGCTCTTGAATGGATTCAATCATTATACTATTTTTGTTAGTAGTTAGGTTATAGCCTACAAATATCTGCAATTTTCCATAAATGGCAATAAGTTTTATTGTATTTTTGCTTTGCGAAGATAGGGGGAGCTCATCAAATTGAGTTATCTTTGCGCCTTCAATCAGTTTTGAACGTAAGAATGAAGAAGTTAGCACTTTTCCCTTTACCGGGACATAACGAATATACACTTGCCAACGGTTTGCGTATTATCCATCAACCGGCCTATTCCAATGTAGCTTATTGTGGTTTTGCTGTTGATGCCGGAACCCGTGATGAGCTTGAGAATGAACAAGGCATGGCACACTTTGTGGAACATCTTATTTTTAAAGGTACACAGAAGCGGAAAGCCTGGCATATTCTCAATCGTATGGAAAATGTAGGTGGTGACCTGAATGCTTACACCAATAAAGAAGAGACGGTTATCTATTCTGCTTTCCTTACCGAGCACTTCGGCCGGGCCTTTGAATTGCTGGCGGATATTGTATTTCACTCCACCTTTCCGCAACGTGAGATTGAGAAGGAAACGGAGGTAATCATTGATGAAATCCAGTCTTACGAAGACACGCCTTCCGAACTTATTTTCGATGACTTCGAGGATTTGATCTTCCGCGGACATCCGTTGGGACGTAATATTTTGGGTAATCCCGAGTTGCTGAAAACCTTCCGGAGTGAAGATGCCGCTGCTTTCACTTCCCGCTTTTACCATCCGGGCAATATGGTTTTCTTTGTTTGGGGCGATTTGGATTTCAAGCAAGTTATCCGTTGGGCAGAGAAACTCCTTATAGATGTCCCTGTGGTATCGGTGGATAACCGTCGTATGCCTCCTCCTTTTTATACGCCCGAGAAGCTCACTATACATAAAGATACGCATCAGGCTCATGTCATGATTGGCAGCCGTGGATACAATGCCTATGATGATAAACGTACAGCCCTTTATCTGCTGAACAATATTCTTGGAGGCCCCGGTATGAATAGTCGTCTGAACGTTTCTCTGCGTGAACGCCGGGGATTAGTTTATAATGTGGAGTCCAATCTGACTTCTTATACGGATACAGGTGTCTTCTGCACTTATTTCGGATGCGATCCTGAAGATGTGGATACATGTATGCGGTTGGTAATGAAGGAACTTAAAAGCTTGCGTGATAACAAGATGACTTCCCAGCAACTGGCTGCTGCCAAGAAGCAACTCATCGGACAAATAGGTGTAGCTTCGGATAATAATGAGAACAATGCCCTCGGTATGGCAAAGACCTTCCTGCATTATCATAAATATGAAACCTCCGAAGCGGTTTATCAACGTATTGAACAGCTTACTCCGGAAATTCTATTGGAAGTGGCGAATGAAATGTTTGCGGAAGATTATCTGTCGACGTTAATCTATCGCTGAGTATCCTTTATTGATTGGCATAAGGCAACGTCTGCAACCACAACTCCATAAACCGGTCGTAGATGCAATAACCTTTGTCGGATTTGAATACATATTCCTTGTTTATTAATGTTTTTAGAGCCGTGTTTATGCTACTGGTACCTTTCAAGCCATACTTTTTGATGAAAGCCGCACTATTGATGGCTGCTACTACTTTTTCTCGTGCAATGGCACGTAGCAGGGTGGATTGATTTTCGGTCAACATTCCATATAGTTGCTGGTAAGAATCTATTTCGGAATGAACGATATCTGCTATACACACTTCAATCAGTTTCTCATCAATGATTGATTGAGGTTGCTCGTAAAGTCGATTCAAGATATATTGCATGTACCAGGTATGTCCTCCGAAGCGTTGGTAAATTTGTTGAAACAAGTTTTCTTCCAGTTGTTTGCCTCCCTGCTCCATCCAAGAGCGGGTAAAAAGGAAGTATTCCGCTGGAGGTATAGGTTGTAAGGTCATTTTCTCCGTACTCCGGTAGAAAGGACGTTTGGCAGAAGTGAAGATTTCATCCATAAGATGTTGTTTGCTCCCGGAAAATATGAAATGCACATGAGGCAGGAACTGAATATAAGAACGCAGCAATCCTTCTACGCCTTTTTCCGGATAATCCGTAATTTGCTGGAATTCATCAATAGCTATGTAGCATTCTTTACCTGAATGTTCCAGATATTCGAATAATTCTTTCAAGGTGGTCTGCGCTTGGGAGGGTTGGAAATCAAGTGTAGCCTGTGGAGTCCCGTTCAGTGGGTCGGAAGAGAATACAATGCGACAACTTCTGAAGAATCCTGTAAGTGTAGTCAATGCTTTCTGTGACAGTGTATCCAGCTTTCCAATAACTGTTTGGCCGAAAAGAATGATAAAATCATTCAGGCAAGTTGTGGAAAAGATATCCATGTAGAAACAAGCTGCTTCCGGCTCTTCCTGGTGAATTTGATAGAAAGCATTCTTTATCAGTCCGGTTTTCCCCATGCGGCGTGGACTCATCAAAGTGATGTTGCGTCCATTCCTTAAGGCAGAAATTAACTTCTGTGTGTCCTCTTTCCGGTCACAAAAATAGTCTGGTCCGGCATAACCGTAAACCAGAAAAGGATTCGTTATTCTATTCATAAGCAAAAGTTTATGTGCAGCATAAAAAGTGTAGCACTTTTTGTGCTACACAAATTACGCAATAACTTTCGACTTCTGCAAATGTTTCTGGGTGAATTATGAGAATTCGTGTGAATCTGACTCTTTTTATTTAAATACCTGCTTCATCGGTCTTCCTATCCAAACTTGCGGTTGTTTCAGTCCGAAGATGTAGGCGATAGTAGAAGCAACGTCATATTGCATCATACTTTCGTGGAATTCACCGCTCTTCTTCACATTCTTACCGGAGATGATGAAAGGCGTCTGCATCTCGTTCATGGTTTTGCCGCCATGTCCTTTTTCAATGCCACCGTGGTCGGCAGTGACGATAAAGATGGTTTCTTTCAGCATGCCGGCATCTTTTACGGCTTGAACGATGCGAGCTACATAGGTATCCAGTTCTTTCAATTTGGCATAATACTCAGGAGTGTCGTGTCCGGCTTGGTGTCCTACATGGTCAGGATTATCAAAACAGACGGCGAGTAGGGCTGGCTGTTTCTTTTTGATATAAGTTTCCGCCATTGTGCACAGAGCCTCGGGATGCTTGTTGTAATCGGGAGCCTGCGCATAGTGGCTCAAAGAAAGTGTATCCACCAGATATTTGATACCGTCCCATTCGTACAGGCAACCGATTTCGGCTTCGGGCTGTGCATCGCGCAATAATTGGAAGATAGTGGGGAAAATGCCATGCTGATTGAGTTCGCGCGAAGGTAATTCGGGTGTTTTAGATCCCCATTGCGTGTACCCGTGCAGTTCAGGACCGGCTCCCATAAACATAGAAGCCCAGTTGATGGCACTTGAAGAGGGAAGTGCGGACCGTTTTTCGAGCGTATAGGCTCCGTCAGCCATCAGTTGCTTGATAGTAGGAATATCTGCCTTGGGAACACTATAGGCTCCCCAGCCATCCAAACCGATTAATACGACGTGTTTTGCTTTTCCTTTAGCGTTACAAGGAGTGACAACCAGCAGCACTGCAAGGATAGAGAGTGCCAATGTGATAGTAAATTTCTTCATGTTTTTCTACTTTTTACGTTAACTGCCGGCAAAGTTACGGAAATTATTACGCTGTATCTGCCAGTTTTATACGCGAAAGATGCCTCTATTGTCCGTGTATGGTGAAAAGAATATGCACAATAACTTTTCATGTTTTCAAGTGTTTTAAAATTGATCTTGAAGATTATTATGAATATAATTATTATATTTGCAATAATTTAAAATGCAATAATTATGAAGAGTGTACAAACAAATCCTTTTGTTATAGGTGCTTATGCTGGCAGTCATTACTTCTGCGACCGTGAAAAGGAAACTGATGAACTGATTCAAGACTTGATGAATGGACGTAATGTAGTATTGATTGCCCAGCGGCGTATGGGAAAGACCGGATTAATACTGCATACTTTTCATCAGGAAAAAATCAGTAAACATTATAATGTTTTCTTTATAGATATCTTTGCAACAGCCTCTATCCGTGAATTTATATATGCTTTCGGCAATGCTATTATTGACCAGTTGAAGCCGCGTGGCAGGAAATTCCTGGATCGGTTTCTGCAAACCATAACTTCCTTGCGCCCTGCTGTGAAAATAGACGCTTTGACAGGTGAACCCACTTTAGAGATAGGTCTGGGAAGCGTATCTTCAGTAGATACGACTTTAGATGAAATCTTTGCTTATCTCAATGCTGCTGATAACCCCTGTATTGTTGCTTTTGATGAGTTTCAGCAAATAAACCACTATGCCGAAAAAAACATGGAAGCCTTGTTGCGCACGCAGATACAGCATTGTCCGAACGCGCGTTTTATTTTTGCCGGTAGCGAACCGAGTTTATTGGTCGATATGTTTAATAGTGCCAATCGCCCTTTTTACCAGAGTACCTTTACCTTGCACCTCGAAAGCATACCTTTGGAAAAATATATTGAATTTGTCAAGATGCATTTCTGTGAGCATGGGAAAGTTGTAGATGCTGCTTTGGTGGAAATAGCTTATCATAGTTTTGAAGGTATTACACTTTACCTGCAAATGCTGATGAACGAAGTGTTTTTGCTCACTGAAAAGGGAGGAACTGCTACGGTGGCTTATTTTGAAATAGCTTTGGCTTCTCTTATCAGAAAACAAAATTTCATCTATCAATCTATTTTTGCCGACTTAACCGAACGCCAGCGCGAAATCATTCGTGCGATAGCTGCTGAAGACATAGCAGTCAATGTAACTTCCGGTGAGTTTGTGCGAAAGTATCATTTGAAATCACCCAGTTCCGTACAATCTGCCTTGAAAGGGCTTTCCGGTAAAGGAATGGTGAGTAAGGCTCTTGATGGATATGTTATTAATGACCGGTTGTTTAAGTTTTGGGTAAAACGATGTTCGGTCTGATGAAGTCCACAGAGGAGAGTTCTTTATATCGGGTTCATCCAATGCTGTTTCAGTCGCTGTTACAGTCAGGCGAATGCTGTTGGCTACACAACTTCCATCGGCACTGCAAAAGCTGAGATAAGCAATCAGTTCATCGTTCTGCCAGTCAGCCGGAAGTTGCAGCACGGCGTGACAACCGGAACGTAGGGCGGCTTCCGTATTGTAAACGGCTGTTTCTTTATCTTTGTTATACACCAGTATCATGGCTATATCCCTATCTTCTGCATTTCCCATGCCGCTATTATCCTGCCAATTGAAGTACATTTTATCCTCATTCAGTATGGCTGTTCCCTCGAATACGGGCATCAGGGTTCCCATGGAAACCAATGCCCGGTTGAAGTCAATCGAGGTTTCTTTCCCGTTGCCCGTCACGGCTCTTTTCAGTGTATAGGACATGGCAGCATTGAATGCGGACTTTTCCTGTGTAAATTCCTTATAGCCGATACGAATAAAAGGCTTTATGGCTTTCAGGAAACTGAATGCCGTGGCAAACTTACCTCTCTGTTCCTGCTGTTTCGGTGTGCGCGGATTGCTGACTTTGGCCGCCCGTGCACGTATGTAGTATTTTGATTTCCAGTGAAATCCTACTATCGGTCCCACTTTGCCGGAGAAGCCTCCGAGTATGCCTTGATTGATAATTCCCATGATGTCGCATTTTTAATTGGTTATTCTGTTTCTGACGTAAAGGTATACATTTATATCTTCTTCAGCCAAACGATTTTAGCGGTTTGTCTTCACGAATGTGGTTTTTGCGTCCGTTTGCAGCCATTTGCTTAGTTGGCTATTCTTGCTTGGGATTGATGGCCTAAAATATCTGCTTCTTACTTGGCATACACTTGCTCCGTATCAAATCCATACTTTCTCCATATAGAGGTACCTCTGAGTGGAGATTGTACGGAGCAAGTATGTCGCAGGTATGTCTTGAGTAAGGTAAAGGGTAAGAGTTCAGAAGTCAATTTTTATTCTTCAGTCTGTTTTAGAGGGTTCAAGTCTTCGCATACTGAATTCGCAACCGCAATATTGCTGGTTATAGAAATCATGCTCTTTGAGAAGTTGGTTTCGTCGGTCTTGTAATCCTCCTTTTCGCCAGTTTTGTTCCCAGAAAGTGGTTCCGGGGTAAAGGGCGGCGGCTCTACGTCCCGCTTCGTTGATCTGATCGAGGCTTTTCCAGCGGGAAGAGGCGAGGGTAGTGGTGAACAGGGTGAAACCGTGCTCGGAGGCATAACGGGCAGTTTCAGCCAGACGAAGGTTGAAACATTTCAGGCAACGGCCACCTCGTTCGGGCTCATCCTCCATTCCTTGCATGGAGGTGCGCCAGAATGAGTAATTGTAGTCGCCATCTATAAAGTCAAGTCCTAACCCCTGAACATAACGGATGGCCTCGGCTTTCCGGATTTCATATTCGGCCTGAGGGTAGATATTGGGGTTGTAATAAAACACGGTGGGGCGGATGCCGTTGGCAAGCAGGCATTCGATAATGGCAGAAGAACAAGGTGCGCAACAAGAGTGGAGCAGCACCTTGTCTTCATGGTTAGGAGTTTGAAGCTTTAACATCATCTTTTCGTCTTTTTAGGTACGTATTTATACCTTCAGTTTTATTTTAGCCTTCACCAGCAGTCCGGTCAGTTGGACGATGATGAGGGAGAATATGAGCGATCTTAATAAGCCCGGGGCACCTGCATTCAGGAGCTCCGGGTAGTGCCAGCCCAACAATTGCTGTGCGGCGTACCATATATATGGAATGATATAACACGTAAGCGTGGCAGTCCCGGCAGGTTTGATGATATCGAACCAGGGTGTTTTACCTTTTACATCCGTCAGCCAATAGAACAGGCCGAACAATGGGAAAAATGCAGCAAGGCAATAGAACAGCCAGCTCGGAGTGGCTTGTATCTTTGAGATAATCCAGTGGGGGTGCGAGCAAAGTGCAGCGATGAGCATGATGACACCTAAGGTACAAAGGATAACAATGAATTTACGCGGATGTTCCCGGTCGGCATATTTCTGCATCAACAGGGAAGTGAGTACCCCCGACATACCGAATGCATGCAGCGTCCAGTCACTGGGGATGAAAGGCAGAAGGATGATACGTAAACCATATTCCTGTGGGATTAGGTTAGAGTGACTGATTACCGCAAGGAGCACGACGACCAGCCATGCTATGACATTTTTACGCAAACTTTCGCGGGTAAATAGATAAATACCGGCACATACGACATACGTCCAACCGATAAGTCCCAGAATGCCCCACCAACCTTGATGGAAAGGCTTCCCGTTTAAATCTTTATATAGAACGAGGAATGTCAACAAAGCAACGCCAAGTACCTTCATTGCGATGAATAGGTACTTTTTGGATCCTTCGGCCTTCGGATAAACGGCCCAGACCAGAAAAAAGCCGATAACCATCAGGATGCAGAACCACTGGTGGGAAATGCCACCTGCTATGCCACCCGAATTAAGTGAAAATAGCCCCATGGCAATGAGTGCCACTGTACGCCAGAAGATATGGGCAATGACCTGAAGCGTAGTATCTCCTTTCCGGTAACGGTTCTGGATGGCAAAAGAGACAGACATGCCCATGCAAAACAAGAATGCGGGAAAAATGGTGTCGGAGAATCCCATCATATCTTCGTTGATGTCGGCATGTTCGAGCCAGTGGGGGATGTTCTTCAGACCGGGGATGTCATTCACGAAGAGCATGAGAAACATGGTGAGTGCGCGGAATACATCAACCGCGGCCACTCGTTGAGGTGCTAAGTTTTTCATTATAGAATACATTTGGGGGTTAATGCTGCAAATATAGGAAACTAATTTTTTATATTTGTCCCCATGAAGGTAAAACTGCTGATATTTCTCGGACTGGCTTTAGTGGACATTCATGGAATGTCTGCTCCGGTTGATGTCCCTGCAATGGATGGGTGGCCTGCTGCCTTGGATGAGGCTATTGGTGCACATCAGGAATATGTGGCAGTGAGGGAAGCCCGCATTGAAGCTTTGAGGCGGCAATTATCGCAGACAGACACGGAGACGCAGGAGTATTTCCGTCTGAATGGAGAAATGTTTCAGGAATACAAGGCATATATATGCGATTCAGCCCTTCTTTATCTGGGCCACAACTTGTACTGGGCACAGTGCCACGGCGAACAGGAAGCAGCGGATGAAACCCGCATCCGACGGGCGCACCTGATGGCTTCGGCAGGTATGTACAAGGAAGCTTCTGAGGATTTGGAACAGATAAATCCTTCCGGACTCTCTTCCCGTCTGTTGCCCGATTATTACGAAGATTATCGTCATTTGTACGGTGAATTGGGGGCATATACGCAAGATGCTTCCCGTCGTAACCGCTATTATGGTTTGTCTGCCGCTTATGAGGACTCACTGATGCAGGTACTTTCCCCTGCCTCCGCCTTTTATCCGGAACGCAGAGAGATGCAGGCAGCTGCTGACGGTAGGTGGGAGGAAGCTTTGAAGATAAACGATGACCGCCTGGCAAGTGTGCGCCCCGATACTCCGGAGTATGCGTTGGTAACGTATCACCGTTCTTTGCTGTATCATCGCCTGGGAGACTTGGAGAAAGCAAAATATTATCTGGCTTTGTCCGCTTTGACGGATATCCGCCTTGCGATTACAGACCATGCCTCCCTGTGGACTTTGGCACAATTGCTCTATGAGGAAGGAGACATTGAACGTGCTTATCGCTATATCCGTTTTTCGTGGAATGAAACCAATCATTACAATGCCCGTAGCCGCAGTTTGCAGACAGCCGGCATTCTGTCGCTTATAGATCTTACCTATCAGGCTATGCAGGAGAAACAGAATGAACGTCTTCGTTTTTATCTCTGGATGATTAGTATTCTATCTCTGCTGTTGGTCGTGGCTGTTGTCTGGATTTACAGGCAGATGAAGCATCTCTCTGTTGCCCGGGCCCATTTGGAGCAGGCGAATGAACAGTTGCAAATGTCTAATCATATCAAAGAAGAATATATCGGGCGCTTCCTGAAACTCTGTTCTACCTACATCGACCGACTGGATGCTTACCGGCGCATGGTGAACAAGAAGCTTACCGGCGGGCAGATGGACGAACTTCTGAAAATGGTACGTTCACGAGATGTGCTCGACACGGATCTGAAAGAATTATATGAGAACTTTGATACGGCTTTTCTACACCTTTTCCCTGATTTTGTAGGAAAATTCAATGAACTGCTTCAACCGGAAGAACGGATCATGCTCCGCAAAGGCGAACTTCTGAATACGGAATTACGTATTTTTGCTTTAATCCGATTGGGCATTGATGATAGTTCGCAGATTGCCGAATTTCTCCGTTACTCCGTCAATACAATCTATAATTACCGCGCAAAAGTGAAAAACAAAGCTTGTGTTTCGCGCGATGACTTTGAAACATGCGTTATGAAGATACGTTAAGCATACGTCATTACCTTATTTCCTATCCACTTTTTTACTTTCTCTATCGATTTTTATCTGCTTGTTTTTTAGAGAGTTATCTTCGCTGTATATTTCATCTTATCCACATATTCATAATGCGGAGGTACGTAGTGCCTTTATCTTGCCTACCTTTGGGGGAGATTAATTAACCCTTGAAAAACATACCATGAATTTGAAATTACCTCTTTTATTAGGATGCTGTTTGTTGGTTGCTACTACCACCTGTGCCGGGACTTCCGGTTCATTGGGTGAGGATGCTCCGGGAAAAAATAAAGCGGAAGTTTACATTACGACTGCCGACCGGCAGCAAAGCTTTAACCACACTACTCAGAAGCTTTCCAAAGTCCCTGCATCTGAGTCCGTAATCACTATAAATCCTACGGTGCGGTATCAGGAGATGGATGGTTTCGGAGCTGCTGTAACAGGCTCTACCTGCTATAATCTGATGCAGATGACACCGGTCGATCGTGCGAAATTCCTGACTGAAACGTTTTCTGATAAAGACGGGCTGGGATTTAGTTATATCCGCATTTCTATTGGTTGTTCCGACTTCTCACTGAGCGAGTATACCTGTTGCGATACAAAAGGAATTGAGAATTTCGCTCTGCAAACTGAAGAGAAAGAATATGTAATACCTATTTTAAAAGATATTCTTGCCCTTAATCCCGCTATCAAAATATTAGGTTCTCCGTGGACATGCCCCAAGTGGATGAAGGTGAATAACCTGGAAGAAAGGAAGTCATTTGATTCCTGGACAAGCGGACAACTGAATCCGGATTATTATTCTGATTATGCCACTTACTTTGTGAAGTGGATACAGGCATTCCGTGAAGAAGGTATTGAAATCTACTCCGTCACTCCACAGAATGAACCGTTGAATAGGGGCAATTCTGCTTCTTTGTTCATGGGTTGGAAAGAAGAACTGGCTTTTGTACGCGATGCCCTCGGTCCTGCTTTCAAGGCTGCCGGACTGGATACAAAGATTTATGCTTTTGATCATAATTACAACTATGATAATATGGCCGATCAGCAGGAATATCCTGTTAAAATGTATGATGATGAAGTGGCTGCTGCTTTCCTTACCGGAGCTGCTTACCACAACTATGGTGGCAGACGTGAGGAATTGAATAACATTCAGCAGAAACGTCCCGATAAAGAACTTATCTTTACGGAAACTTCTATCGGTATGTGGAATGACGGACGCAACCTGGAAAGGCGTTTGATGGAGGATATGCGCGAAGTGGCTCTTGGCACGGTAAACAATTGGTGTAAAGGCGTCATTGTCTGGAATCTGATGTTGGACGATGAACGTGGCCCCTGGCGTGAAGGTGGTTGTAAAACTTGCTACGGAGCTGTTGATATTAATCGTGGGGACTATAAGACGATGACTTACAATTCTCATTATTACATTATCGGGCATCTGTCGTCCGTAGTGAAACCGGGTGCGGTCCGTGTGGAAAGTAAAGGTGTTGACGGGAAAGGATTAATGTACTCTGCATTTGAAAATCCCGATGGAACCGTTGCTTTTGTACTCTTGAACGAGGGAAATGAGGAAACTCGCCTGACTGTAACGGATGGAAAGAATTGTGTGGATTGTGTGGTGCCTGCCAAAGCAGTAGCCTCTTATCGCTGGAAGAAATAATCTTATAGTATTAGAATACCATGTTGAAATCGATTTTAGTGGGTACATCCCTCTTGGTAGCTTCCCTGATGTTGGGCAGTTGCGGTGAAAAGGCAGAAAAAACACAAGATTCTGCTGCGTTTATAACCATTCAGGGGCAAGACCTGATAAAGCCTGATGGTACGAAACTCTTTATCATGGGTACCAATCTGGGCAATTGGCTGAATCCGGAAGGTTATATGTTTAAGTTTAGCAAAACGAACTCTCCCCGGTTTATCAATGAGATGTTCTGTCAGTTAGTGGGACCCGACTTTACTGCTGAGTTCTGGAAAGCATTCAAAGACAATTATATCACTCGTGAGGATATTCAGTTTATTAAGAATACAGGTGCGAATACCATCCGTCTTCCGTTCCATTATAAGCTTTTTACGGATGAGGATTTTATGGGGTTGACTGCCAATCAGGATGGTTTTGCCCGTGTAGACAGCGTTGTGGAATGGTGTCGTGAAGCCGATCTTTATCTGATTCTCGATATGCACGATGCTCCGGGGGGACAAACGGGTGATAATATAGATGATAGTTACGGGTATCCCTGGTTGTTTGAAAGTGAAACCAGCCAACAATTGTACTGCGATATTTGGCGTCAGATTGCAGACCGGTATAAGAATGAGCCGGTAATTCTGGGTTATGAGCTTTTTAATGAACCTATTGCTCCGTATTTCCCGAATATGGAAGAATTGAACGGTAAACTGGAAGATATTTATAAGAAAGGGGTAGCTGCTATCCGCGAAGTGGATAATAATCATATTATTCTGTTGGGTGGCGCTCAGTGGAATGGTAACTTCAAGCCGTTCAAGGATTCTAAGTTTGACGATAAGATAATGTATACTTGCCATCGCTATGGAGGTGATCCTACCAAAGATGCTATTCAAGCTATAATAAACTTCCGCGACAGTGTGAACCTGCCGATGTATATGGGTGAGATAGGACATAACACGGACGAATGGCAGGCTGCCTTTTGCCAGACGATGCGTGAGAATAATATCGGTTATACCTTCTGGCCGTATAAGAAGATGGATGGTTCCAGCTTTGTAGGCATTACTCCGCCGGAAAATTGGGCGAATATCCTTTACTTCTCCGAATCTCCACGCACATCTTATAAAGAAATCCGGGATGCCCGTCCCGACCAGATGATGGTACGCAAGGCTATGATGGATTTCATTGAGGCTTGCAAGCTGAAGAACTGTGTGGTGCAGGAGGGATATATCCAGTCGTTGGGCATGAAATAATCACTAATAAACTAATTATTTATCCATATGAAAAAAGTATTATTCGGTTTGGCATTCACTGTTGCTCTTCCACTCTTGGCGCAGCAGAAACCTGTATATCTGGATGCTACCAAACCTATTGAAGAAAGAGTAGAAGATGCGTTGAAAAGGCTGACTTTGGAAGAAAAGGTAGCTATGGTACATGCACAAAGCAAATTCAGCAGCGCAGGAGTGCCCCGCTTAGGTATTCCGGAAAACTGGATGACGGATGGTCCTCATGGTATTCGTCCCGAAGTGCTTTGGGATGAGTGGGATCAGGCTGGCTGGACCAATGACTCTTGTGTGGCTTATCCGGCATTGACTTGTCTGGCTGCTACATGGAACCCTGATATGTCCCTGCTTTACGGAAAAAGTATCGGCGAAGAGGCGCGCTATCGCAACAAGAATGTCCTTTTGGGTCCCGGTGTCAACATTTACCGTACTCCGCTGAATGGACGTAACTTTGAGTATATGGGTGAAGATCCGTATTTGGCTTCCCGCATGGTGGTTCCTTATGTACAGGGTGTGCAGCAAAATGGTGTAGCTGCCTGTGTAAAGCACTATGCGCTGAATAATCAGGAAATCAACCGTCACACCACCAATGTTATTGTGGACGACCGTGCTCTTTATGAAATCTATCTGCCCGCTTTCAAGGCTGCAGTTCAGGAAGGTAAGACATGGGCCATCATGGGGGCATACAATCTTTATAAAGGACAGCATGCTTGTCATAATCAGTATTTACTGAATGATATTCTGAAAGGTGAATGGGGCTTCGACGGTGTTGTTGTCTCTGACTGGGGTGGTGTGCATGATACGGATCAGTCTATTACGAATGGTCTTGACATGGAATTCGGTAGTTGGACGGATGGTCTTGCCAATGGCAGCAGTAATGCTTATGATAACTATTATCTGGCTATGCCTTATTTGGAACGCATTAAATCCGGGAAAGTGGGTACGAAGGAGTTGGATGATAAGGTGCGTCGTATTTTGCGCCTGAGCTTCCGTACAACAATGGATGTGAACCGTCCTTTGGGTTCCATGCTTTCTCCCGAACATTATGAGGCTGCCCGCCGCATTGGTGAAGAGGGAATTGTGCTGTTGCAAAACAAGGGATCTCTGTTGCCCATCGACTTGAATAAAGCAAAGAAAATTGCGGTTATTGGTGAGAATGCTGTGAAGATGATGACCGTAGGTGGTGGCAGTTCTTCTTTGAAAGTGCAGCGTGAGTTGTCTCCGTTGGATGGCATTAAGAAGCGTGTAGGCGATAAAGCAGAAGTGGTTTATGCTCGTGGTTACGTGGGAGATGCACGTGGTGAATATAATGGCGTAGTAACCGGTCAGAATTTGAAAGACGACCGTACACCGGAAGAATTGATTGCCGAAGCTGTAAAGGTAGCCGCAGATGCGGACTATGTGATCTTTATCGGCGGATTGAATAAGAGTAATAACCAGGATTGTGAAGATACGGATCGTGCCGGTCTTGGTCTGCCTTACGGACAGGATGCTGTTATCACGGCTTTGGCAAAGGCAAATAAGAACCTGGTGGTTATTAATATTTCCGGTAATGCTGTAGCTATGCCTTGGATTGCAGAAGTTCCTTCTGTGATGCAAGCTTGGTTCCTGGGTTCGGAAGCCGGAAATTCTATTGCTGCTGTACTGATGGGGGATGCCAATCCTTCCGGTAAATTGCCTTTCACCTTCCCTGTACGTCTGGAAGATGTTCCGGCTCACAGTGTGGGGGAATATTTTGCTGAGCGTAGCAAGAAGGTGGTAGATATGAAGTACAATGAAGGAATCTTTGTTGGCTATCGCTGGGCAGATATGCAGAAGAAAGTGAAGCCGTTGTTCCCCTTCGGGCATGGACTGTCTTATACGACATTTGCTTATGGAAAGCCTGCTGCCGATAAGAAAGTAATGTCTGCCGATGATCAGATCAGTTTTACTGTAACTGTGAAGAATACGGGTGACCGTGAAGGGCAGGAAGTGGTACAGTTATATATCAGTGATAAGAAATCTTCTTTGCCTCGTCCTGTTAAGGAACTGAAAGGTTTCAAGAAAGTGAAACTGGCTCCGGGAGAAGAGAAAGAAATTACATTTACTGTAGATAAGGAAGCTCTGAGTTACTTTGATGATGCCCAACATACTTGGGTAGCCGAGCCGGGTAAGTTTGAGGCTGTGATAGCTGCTTCGGCGGCAGATATAAAAGGTATAGTGCCGTTTGAATTGAAATAGGTCATTTCATTAGTTATTATCAAAGATTATATTTGGAAAGGGCGTAGCCGTGAGGCTGCGCCTTTTTGTGTATAATAGAAATATTCTTTTCTTTGCAAGAAAAAGTACGAACTGATTTGCTTTATAATAAAGGCAAGAATATAAAGTATATAATGTAGTAATTAATACAAAATTGATTTCTGTGAAATCTGCCTTCTTTTTGCAGGGAGTGTGGACGAGAATAGTCTGTAGATAGGATTTAATGTACAAAGTTGTATGCTCTACTGGTATAAACTTGTGTTTAATGATTATTTTCTTCTATTTCTTATATTAAATAGTTTGATTTAATTTCTTTTGAAAGTTGCGAATATTGAAACATGGAAAATAAAAATGTTCGTATTACGAAAGAAGATATCGGAGTTTTTTCTTTTTTCTTATTTCAGTCATTTTAATCTTGTATAATGGCGTAATTGGTCGTATACCCCTCTTCTTAGTGCCTATAACAGAACTTAGTGCGATTCCCAATCTTCTTTATTTCAGCGATATTTGCATCTGAGATTTTATGCTTTTTTCGGCATGTTTTCTTTTGTTGAAACGTGCATAAAATAAAAGGATGACTTATAAAAATAAAAAACTAGAAATAAATGAAGAAAATACTAGTATGCATACTATTCATATTGGGTTTGTTAGCGATCGAAAGTAAGGCTCAAACACTTGCAGTGAAAAGCAATTTGCTTTACGATGCCACTACTACTATGAATCTTGGTCTGGAGGTGGCTTTGTCACGTAAGTGGACACTGGATATTCCGGTCAATTATAATCCGTGGAAGTTTGATGATACCCGCTTGAAGCACTGGGGCATACAGCCGGAGCTTCGTTATTGGTTTTGCGAAAGTTTCAACCGCACGTTCATTGGGTTACATGCTCATTATGCTGATTTCAATGTAGGCGGATGGCCCGACTGGCCGTTAATCAGTGATAATATGCAGAATATGCGCTACCAAGGACGTCTTTATGGAGGAGGCTTTTCCATAGGACATTCATGGATATTGAAAAAACGTTGGAGTATCGAGGCTTCTGTAGGGCTGGGATATGCGCGTATTTTATATGATAAATATCCTTGCACAACGTGCGGTACCAAACAGAAAGATGCCAGTAAGAATTACCTGGGACCTACAAAAGCGAGCGTATCACTTATTTACTTAATTAAATAGATTGAGAATGATGAAAAGAAATATGCAATTCATAGCACTGGCACTGACCTTTTTATATTTGAATGTGAATGGGGTATTGGCTCAGGATCGTTCATACGATGGTACCATCCGAATAAAGCCTGTGCGATTGGAACAACTGGGTGAATTTATTCATGTGGATCTGGATGTCGTTCTGGAGGATGTGAAAGTGAAATCTGCGCGTGGGGTGGACCTTATTCCACAACTGGTTTCGTCTACCACTACTTATGATCTTCCCAGAGTATCTATTAAGGGACGTAATGAGTACCTGGTTTATGAACGCAGACTGGCAGTGATGAGCCGGAAAGAGAAGAATAGTCATAAACTCCCTTATCGGGTAGAGAAAAATACAAAGAAGCAAAGTGGTGTCATTCAATACAGATACGTGTTGCCTTATGAAGCATGGATGGCAGATGCCCGGCTGAATGTGCAACGTGATGAATGTGGTTGCGGTGAAAGTACTCTGATGAATGTGGAGCATACTTTTGATAAGGTTACACTTGAACGAATGTTGGTACCTTACATAGTAACTCCTTATCTGTCGTATGTGGAACCGATGGTGGAGGAGATAAAGAGCCGCGATGTGCAGGCCGAAGCTTTTCTGGACTTTGAGGTGAATAAGGTGGATATTCGTCCTGAGTATATGAATAATCCCAAGGAGTTGGCTAAAATACGTGCAATGATTGATGATCTGAGATTTGATACGAATGTCAAAGTGAATCGTCTGGATATTATCGGCTATGCTTCTCCTGAAGGAACGTTGGAGGTGAATAAACGCTTGTCTGAAGGTCGCGCTATGGCATTGCGCAACTATCTGGCTACGCAATATGATTTCCCGAAGAACCAGTATCATATCCAGTTTGGAGGCGAAAACTGGGATGGATTGGTAAAGGCGCTTGCTACCGTAGAAATGGACTATAAGGCGGAAGTGATGGAAATCATTACGAATATTCCGATTGAAAAAGGAAGGGAAACAAAGCTGATGCAACTTCGCGGTGGTGTACCTTATCGGTTTATGTTGAAGCATATCTTCCCGGGACTTCGTGTAGCGATTTGTAAGGTAAGCTATGATATTAAGAATTTTAATCTGGAAGAGGCGAAGGAAGTTATAAAGAAACGTCCACAGAACCTGAGTTTGAATGAAATGTTTGTGGTGGCTAATACTTACCCGAAAGGTTCACAGGAGTTTATCGATATTTTTGAAACAGCTGTCCGCATCTATCCGGAAAGTGAAATTGCCAATATGAATGCGGCTACGGCAGCACTTTCACGCAATGATTTGGTTTCTGCGGAATCGTATTTGGGGAGGGTGAAGCCTGATGATTATTCCGCTGAATACAATAATACGATGGGAACATTGCTGTTACTGAAAGGAAACTATGAACAGTCGGAAAAATATCTGAAGAAAGCCCAAGAGTTGGGATTGGATGTAGCCAAGAGCAATTTGGAAGAATTGGCAAGGAAAAAGGCGAATATTGATGAATTAAAGAAAGAGGGTAAATAAAATGAAGATTAAATAAAAGAATGATACGTAGAGAGTTCTTACAGATGGAAGACTCTATCAAAATGAATAACTAATTTATAATTAATTACTAATAACTATTTTACATTATGTTGAAGATTAAATCAATTTTAGTGTCATTGCTGGCTATTGCTACATTAGCAAGTTGTTCGGATGAAAATGACAACAGCCTTGGTGGCGGTGATGAAAAGGGCTATGACGTGGCTTACATGTCCATTAGTTTGTCAGTTCCCAAGGGACCGCAGACGCGTGCTTCCGGTGAAGAACCTGCTGTGGGGACAGAAAGTGATATTAACACACTCTATGTGGTTACATTCGGTTCCGATGAAAAGGTGGTTAAGGATAAGGACGGTGATTTTGCGACTGTATTGGGGTCAAGTGCTATCGGGACAGTTAGTGGAGTCACCACTCCGAATACTCCGGTTAAGGTAAGTACCAAGACTACGTATTTACTTGTTATTGCCAATCCGGGTGCTGTACTTGCGAAACGTCTGGAAGAGCTTACAGATGCTGATACGTATACCAGTATTATATCCTTGCTTAAAATTCCTACAAAGGCTGAGACTACTAATGCATATATAGTGGATGAGGTTGTACATAGCGGTGGCTATACCATGATTAATGTAGGCTTTTTCGATGACAGTGATCCGAGTTCTGCAAATCATGCATGGAAAGCCAAGTGCTTGCTCGACGTGTCAAGCAATATCATCCTTGCCAGTGATTATAAAACTGATGCAGCAGCACAAACTGCGGCGAAGGACAATCCAGCAAAACTTGAGATTGAACGTCTTGCTGCAAAGCTGGAGGTTACAGTTGCTTCAAGCTTGAAAGTTGCACCTTTTCAAAATGGGGACGAAAATCAAAGTCTTGGTCAGTTTACCTTTGAGAAATGGGCCATCGACCACTATAACTCCCATCTGTTCCCTTATGCTGAAAAAGATGTAACCAAATCCAGTCATACTGCTTCTACCCCATTTTACAAGAGTAACTTCTATACCAAAGATCCGAACTATGATGAAACCGGTGGTGTAAAAGGATATCTTGCAGGTATTGTAAAGAATGAATTGAATCTTACTACTCTTGAACCTAAAGTAGATTGGACAGACAAAAGTAGTTCTTTTGGAAGTAATTACAAATACTGTACTGAAAATACGATGGATGCCGATTATCAGAAGTTCGGTGCAGCCACACGTTTGGTACTTAGAGCCCAGTATGTTCCCGGACCAACATCAGATGGCTTTGAATTGGGTAAAGATTGGTTTTATCTTTCCAATGGGGCAGATTCTAAGACTTTCGCAACTTTAGATGCTTTGTTAGCTGTATATAATCCTGCTAAACTTAAAGATGATGGTGATAGAACAGCCTTGGAAAAGCGCTTGGTTAATGCTTGTGATTTGTTCTATGATCAGATAAAGGATAAACTAATCAGTAGTCCGAGCAATTTTGCAGCTCTTACTCAGGATATTCTCAATGAAATCACTGCATATGGAGGTGAACTTACTAAAGTAGACGGTTGCCTCTATTGGTATCAGAAGAGTATTAATTATTACTACTATGAGATTCGCCATGACAACGAGGCTAATGAACATATGCAGTTTGGAAAATATGGTGTGGTACGTAATAACTATTACATGCTCAATCTGACAAAGGTAAATGGCCAAGGTACGCCGTGGTATCCTGGCGATGGTCCTGAAGACCCGAAAGAAGAGGAAGATATTGACAAACTGGGTGCTTTCCTCCATTTCGAGATTGAAGTGGCTCCATGGATAAAGTGGGAAACTGATTTTGAAATTTAATAAACTATTTATCTGAAAAAATATGGGGCAGTGCAACTTGCCTGCCCTATATCTTCTTTTTGAATATACCGTGCGGCATTTGCTGCTGAGAGGAAAATGAAGCCGGTGACAGGCTTTTAAAAAAACAGCACGAAGAAACCTTGGCGTACTATTTTCGAAATGAGATGAAGCGCCCCCCTAAAACGGAAATAACCGGAGAATGCCCTTTAAAAAGTTCTCTGACTATATATAACCGGCAGCTCAATAAAGCTGTCCTATAAAAGAAAAGATATGTTTGAAAAAACCAAATCGTTGTTTCTGATTGTTACCTCGATACTTTTTATGGTCTCGTGTGATAGCATACGCGAGGATTTACCCCGGTGCGAATTTTGGATAGAATTCGGATTCGACTATAATATGGAATATACGGATGCATTCAATCCGCAGGTTAAATCAGTTGATGTATTTGTGTTCGGTAATGACGATAAGCTGATTTTGACAAAAAGAGCCGAATCCACCGCATTGGTTGGAGGAAATCGCATGTCGTTGGCGGATGATTTGGGCCTCGGAAACTACAAAATACTGGCTGTTGGCAGCTTGTCCGACAGTCATCAGGTTTTGAATCGGGTCGGTCAGCCACCGGTTGTGGGAACTACCACTCTTCAGGAGATGGTTGTTGCTCTTCAGCGTGAGTCCGATATGGTGGATTTCGAGTTTCCACACCTTTACTTTGCTCCGATGGTGCAGGTAGATTATTCCGGTACCAGTGATAAAATTTGCCGGGTGAACCTGATGCGCTACACCAACCGATTCAATATAGCCTTAATGCATTATGAAGAGAGTGAGGGCAGTGGAACACGATATTCTTTTGAAATAGAAGCGCCGGACAATGCAACCTATTCTTGGATGCAGGATGAACCTACGGGTGAAGGTCCCATTACATACAAGCCTCATCATACCAGTTGGACCAGAACCACCGAAGTGAAGGCAACTTCACAGCTCAACACCATGCGCCTGCTTAATAAGGCGGGTTATAAAGTTGTTGTAAAAAATGAAGATAGCGGAACTAAAGTATGGGACTATGATCTGATAAACCTGTTGGGCATTGCCCGTCCTACTTCCCGTCCTGACGATACGGAACTTCCTTTTCAGGAGTATCTTGACCGGCAGAGTGAGTGGAACCTGGTATTTGTTGTGACCGAAAAGCCAGGAGGAGCAGAAGGATTCCTTCAGATAGGTCTTGTAGTGGGGCCCTGGGTTTATTGGCTTCATGACATAGAAGTATAAGAATGAGATATAATAAACTATTACATATAATCATTTGTTTGGTATTCATGGCTTTCCTGTTTTCGTGCAGCAAGGATACCCTCGATGAGTCGCTTCCCCTTACCCGGGCGGCACTCAGCGTAGGGCTTGTGGACAATGGCGAGTTGGAGAAAGTGGAGGAGATAAAGACCATCCGGTTCATCGTATTCGGTGATGCATCGGCTAGTCCATATCTGGATGTCAATGTACTCGACACGCAGGAAACTCCGGTTCCGGCTACAGATATAGCGGTGAGGAATCTGGAAGTGAAGGGCAATGATGACATTATGGTAGTAGTTATAGTAAATGAACCGCAGGAACTCGTAGCCCAGCTTGAAAATGTCGGTAGTTTGTCGGATTTGCAGAATCTGGAGTATGATATTGCCAATATACTGAATGCCGGTAAAGGGATAGACCTAATGCCCATGACAGGAGTGATACGGGGTATATCCGTGCTACCCAGTAAGGAAAAAACAGTGAAGATGGTTGTCGAACGTGCTGTGGCTCGGGTAGACATTTTTCTGCAAGCCACCAGTGACGGAGCTGAGACGGGATATACTAATGGTAGCACCAGCGTCACTTTGCATAACCTTACTCACGAAAGTTATTTTGTAATGGGGAATGAAAGTAACGATACACGTGATAATACACTGTATCCTTCCAAAAACTTCGGGCAAGTGAAGACGGATGTACCTGCAGGCACTCTGTTGGAAGAAACTTGGACAGCCGGGACTACTGTTACATGGTCGTACTCCGCTAATAGCGGTGCGGAAAACCGGAAATTGCTCTGTTCGTTCTATACTGCCGAACGTATTTTCAAAGCGGATGGTTCCGATAAACTGACCGTCAGTATGGAAAACGTGAAGAAGGGGCCACAGAATACTACCGGAGTCACTGAAAAAGAGATAGGGCAGATTACGACCACCGGTGAAGGTGGTCAGACAGTGACGAAAGAATTTACGGAATTCAGACGGAATAATGTGTATCAGATAACGGCCAAAGTTGGCAAACTCGGTATACAGATTGCAAGAGTAACAGTAGAAGAGTGGGGTGCCCGGACAGATATTGACCTGGACCTGGATTTATAATTCCTGTTACCGAATGTTTTTAATAGCAGAGAAAAAAGAAGATGATAAAGTTTAGAAATAGTATCAGAACGATTGCAATGGCGATTCTCCTTTTGCCTGGTCTCTCTTCATGTATCAGAGAAGATATGGTGTGTGAAGGGGGGGTGATTGTCGTGCAGCGTGTGGGTGAAGGCGAAAATGTCGTTACCCGTGGGACGGCAATCTCTTCGGCTAACGAACTGAAAGGACAGAAATTCGGATTGTTCGCCTCTCTGACTCCTATTTCTTCTGTTGCGGCAGCCTATTTCAATACGTATGCCACGGTGAATGATAATCTGACCGCTACGATATCGCCGGGGCAGTTCTGGCCGGGAGCACAAGGTGGTTCTATGAAGTTTTTCTCATGGTATCCGTATGGCGTTGCCAATGCGCCTGCTGCAAGTTTCACTGATCCTGAGCAAATGGTGCTGGGGTATACGGCAAATGCTGATGCCGCCGGACATGTGGATGTGATGGCGGCTGTATCGGAGCCTCAATGGGGTACGGGCGTAAATATACACTTCTATCACACGTTGACCAAGGTTACCTTTACGTTTAAGAAGATTGCTCCGGCACCGGATGATTTGGCCGTTGAAAAGATAGAGTTTCAGGGAATAGGTACAAGCGGAACATTGACTGTACCCGATATTCCGACGACCGTTACGGTGAATAATAAGCCTGCTTTTGTATGGACCGGCATTACTACCGGAAATACAACTTCTACCTTCACCGCCACTACAGTGACCGAAGACCCGGCATTGATAGGAGATACATTCCTGATGCTACCTACTGAGACATTTCCTTCAGATGCCAAGATTGTCATTACGACTAATTACGGTGAACGGGTGTTTCTTTTCAAGGATATTGTCATTAGTAAACCGCATTCTTGGCAGTCGGGAGAATATATCAACTATAACATAACAATATCTAATGAAATGTATGAGATATCTGCCACCCCTCTTGAGGAATGGGGAGATAATCCAGTAAATGTGATTTTTGACGGGCAGTATTACCTTAAACTATCGCAGAACAGTGTACGGCTGGCAGCTAATGGTGCTACAGTAAATATAATAGCTGAGACGAACTATGATGCAGATCCGAATACGGGGTATCCGGTGGGTGCAGTATTGGAGACAACTAACATTGCTTCGTGGCCTACAGTCAGCATGGGCAGTCCGACCGTTTCGGGCGATGTACGTACCTATAATGTAGAGGTTAAGATACCCAATCTTACTGGTGAGGCTGCCACATACAAACGGGAGACCCGATTTTATATCAAGGCGGGTAACCTGAAACACGGAATACTTCTGCAACAGTGGGGAGGAACCGGAATATGGCTTACTTCAAGTGAAGGGGAGGATGGCAGTGACCCTGGAATCGGGCTTACGAAGCGCCGTAAAATTACTTTTACTTCGGATAGTCCGGGCAATTGGACTTGGGAAATAACCGGAGTGAATGACCCCAACGGTGTTCTGCTTAATGGTGTTACAATGAAGGGAGCAAGCGGTGGAAACGGTGATGTGGTCTATTTCTATTTTAATGCTGACGCCAAAAAAGACTTGACAGCTACATTGACACTGAGCAATACGAATGGTGATAATCCGGATGTGACAGTGACACTGACCGTACCGCAGTGGTAAATACTTATTCTATGTTTAAGAAAGGAATAATAATAATGAAATATATAACTTCAATACTCAGAAAGAAACAGTTCTTATGTATGCTGCTGGTAGCTATATGGTTCATCGGGTGTGTACAGGAAGATTTTACTCCATTTCCTGAGAAGTCGGGAAAGAGCATCTCATTTGCCCTGACGGTTTCTGATGTAGATATACTGTCTGTATCTTCACGTTCAATGACCGGTTCGGAAGGTGGCTATAAGGAAGATGAAGTGCAGAATGTGGACATTCTGGTGTTTGATGCATCGAAAACTCCTGCTATGTTTCTGGAATGGGTAGAGGTAAAAAGTACAGCTATTACACAAACTTTGAATGGTACTACTGCTACGGCAACATTTTCTGCTCCGCTTACTCCTACCAATGGAAAGACTTGCATTATGGTGGTGGCAAACAGACCGACGGATGTGGAGTCATACAAAAATATATTGGCAGGTTTTAAAAAGGAAGAAACGACCAAGGTGGATGCCATGGAGGCGATGGTTCATATCGGTAATCCCTGGCAATGGCCTACTGACGGACCGAATGATAATGGCAAGTATCTTCCGATTCCTATGTGTGGGGAGAAAGAAGTGGATAAAATAGCTCCATCTATGGATCCGATAGGTGATATCAGCCTGAAACGGATGTTAGCGCGTATCGACATTGTTAATTCTACATCGAATTTCACAGTAGATGTAGCATATCTGGTTAACTATAATAATGCTGGATATGTAGCTCCCGTATGGGATGCCAATGGAAAGATTGATCTCACGGCGACCGGTACGAATATCCCGGGCAATAATGAAAAGAAGGTGGGGGTAGATGTTGCGAATTGGCATCCTATAAATGGCAATACACCTTATAAAGGAAATATTTATACTTTCGAAGCTCCTGCAGCGGTAGATTCCGGTGGCCCGGATGAAGACGGAGATGCATCCCGTAAGGATGCTGTATGTCTGATTATAGGAGGACGAATCAATGAGGAATGGCCTATGACCTTCTATCGGGTAGATTTTACTAAAGTAGGAGGTGTGGGAGAAGCAGTGAAGTATCTACCTTTGTTGCGGAACCACAAATATGTGATCGATATTACAGAAGTTTCCGGTCTCGGTTATGAAGGTAATAAGGAAGCGCTGGAGTCCTACACGATGCTGTCTAACCTGAAAATGCGTCTGATAACCTATGATCGTGACAAAGTAAAGGACGTGGTATACGATGGGCAATATATGCTTGGGGTGGGTAAATCGGAAATCGAGGTGACCCAATTCCAGAACAATAGCTATGTCGTAGATGTCTTTACTGATGTACCCGGAGGATGGAAAGCAATCGCTGTGTCTGATAATGATTGGCTTAAATTCGACGACGGTGAAGGTAATGGGGTTCTTACAACGATGGGACAGGCAAATGAAGATACTCAAATCAAGTTGCGTGTACCTTTCTTTACCGAAGGGGCACAGATCGGGGATTCCCGTACGGCAACCATCAAATTGCAGGCGGGGCGGCTAACTTATGAAATCGCGGTGAGGCAGATAATGGTGGATCCGGGAATTATTAAGTTTGTAGATGGATACGGAAATGAGTTGGAAGGACTTTTCTTTCCTATGAGTAGCGATGACCCTAATAACGCTGAGGCTGCTATTGAAGCGCAGGTGGTATATGCGATGTTTACGACGTATCGAATTGATGTGAAACTTGAGGGTGCAAAAGAGGATATGAGTGGTGTTATTCATTATCCTGCCGCGGGGCTTGTTCCCGATTTGACTAGGACAACCTCCTTGTCTTTTTGGAACAGAGTACAGGCATTCAGCATACAGCCGGAACCGAGAAAAGCCAACGACGGATTAAGTGAATGGTGGCGTACGGATAAGCTGATTTTCTCCTTGTACAATGAAGAAGGTGAATATTTAGGTTATAGGGATTTTGAATTTATTCAACAGGAACGAATGTTTTTGTTCCGATACTATCCAAACCGTGAAATTCATACTTTTGAGGTTGATTTTGGTGCGGAACAATATTTGCAATTGTCTTCTAACAGTAACTGGAAAATTATAGGAATAGAAGAAGTTGAAGGTACCGGATTGATGCTTTCCTCTAGTGACGATGGAAATAACGATGTATTTGTAGGTAGAAGTAATAAGGACTCTAAAATGTATTTGTCCTCCATTGTAGATTCTGATAATGATGGCAAAGGAAATAGTATAGTAAAACGTGGGTATGATTTCAGGCTAAAGTTTCTTCCTGGTAAATGGCAGGAGGGAAAAACCGGAATGATAAAGATTGATTTTGAAAATGAGTTCTATATAGGAGATGCGCCTTACAAGAAATATCCGTTTTATACTACATTGTATTTGAAAATGGTATCCAACAAACGATCTTACACAGATAGTAATACGCAGCCTCTTTTTTATCTTTATCCGCTTCGTTTCGACAACCGAAAGTATTATGAAGAAGTTAATCGGAATGATAGGGGACGCCGCGAAAATCTTTCTACTGCAGCAAAAATATGCCAGGATATAAGCGCTGATGGAAAATGGCGACTACCTAATGCAAGTGAGTTGATTATGTCATATGTTTTTCAAGGAGCTTTGGGGGGATCTGCGTATGTGAATTATGCAGGTGCTCCTTATGCAGGACAGAATATTTACGGTTGGTATACAAATTGGAGTCCAGATTGGAACCCTATTTATTGGTCTTCATCGTATTATTCCCATTCTACAGATACCCGTTTCCAGATTAATTTTCAGGATGGGTATGGCTATCCGATGGAAAAGAGGGGAGTTAGTGAGGAGTTGTACTTCCGGTGTGTGAGAAATAATGATAGTGCCGGAACCAAGTATCCTTATATAACAAAGGCCAATACTGGTGTTACTATTGTCTCTCGGGATAATATCGGGGGGGTAAATACCTCGTTGCTGTTTGCTTCTGGAGAAACTCCAGGCAGTACCAGTGCGCTGAATAAGATAGCCCCTAAACTGGAGGTGGAAAATACGAGTCGGATGGGTGTGACCTATGCGCAAGCGGTAGCGGATTGTAAAGCCAAGGGCGGCAACTGGCGTCTGCCTACCCATCGTGAAGCTTTCTTGATTATGAGTATGGGAGGTACAACTGCTACAAGTAGTGCCCAAGGGTTTAATGGTACTGAATTGACTTGGACAGGAAATGGATATGAGAAAATTAGCGGTATGATTTGGACACAGACTGTTGTTGGTAATGGGCAATGGGGAGTCGGAGCAGGTAGTAATAATGAGTATGGTGGAAGCGAAGTTGGAACCAGTACTAACTGGATGCATGTCCGTTGCGTGAGGACTGTGAATTAAGAGGGTAAGATTCGCTTGCTTCGGAAATTCTTCTGATTGTGGTTTTTGAAGAGCCTATATGAATTATTGTGGCGGATAGGAAATAATTGTGTAATTTGACCGTTGGTTTGTTCTTTTTATGCAAGTGTTTTGATTATTGAAATTGACCTTGCTGGCTATTTGCGAATATTGCAACTTATATCCTGTGTGTCTGTATTGTTTGGTATAATGCAATACTTCTTTTGGATGAATGCGTAATTCGTTGTTATTCTGCTTTTTATTTTCCTGCATTGGAAGTTGATAAGCATTGTTTTCTTTTTTAATGTTCCGATATTTGTAAGATTGAATTTGGTGTTGTGTCAAAGGGCAAAGCAAAAAAATATAAATAAATTATAGTGGTATAAATATGAATATCCTCCATTCGTTATTCAACATGATTAAGCAGACGGCCTTATCTCTGATTCTTTTGTTTGTTACTGCTCAAGCAATGGCACAGATTCCGTTTAAAGAGGATTTTGGAGGAGCAAGTGCGACAGATCCTGAATGGCTATTGCCAAGTGGGGGAACCTTGACCCTTAATTCATGGAAAAGCCAGCACCCGGGATTAATGCTACCCTATGCAGAATTAGCAGATGGAGTAAAAAGTACGACGTATGGATTAAACGCTCTTGATGCTTCCCAACGTGCGTGCTATGCCATAACAAAAATAAAATATAACAATGCGACCGAATTCCCAAATAGCGTGAACGGCGGTACGAATATAAACAGTGGAGCCGGCGACCATATGAATAATCTCTTCGACCACACCACCGGAGATGGGAATGGCTATTTTGCAATTATCAATCCGCAAGGATTACCGCTCTCTGCCAATGCTGTTATTTATGAGAAGACGTTGGATATATTAGATTCCGATATAAAAACACTATACTTCTCCGCACAGGCTATGAACATACGACAGTATGGGGATAGAACCACCCGTTTGACTTTCAAAATTACAAATGGAACAGATACCAAGAGTGAGAATTATGACGTACCCAGTGGAGGCGCTTGGAAAGTATGTTCATTTCTATATGCTGTACCAGCCGGAACCAATTCTGTTACTGTGAGCATTCTCTTTAATCAGCCAACGGTTTCTTCTACTACCGATACTCATGTCTCAGGTTGGGAACATAGCATTGCGCTTGATGACATCACAGTAACAGAATTTAAACCGACTGTTACAATAACAAAGCCGATTAGCGGAACAAATTATTGCCAATGGCAATGGATGGAGTTCA
>ULPM01013007.1_pt1 | contig 28847 bp, 6 predicted proteins | sample 1953501 | NCBI WGS metagenome assembly ULPM01 (sample SAMEA4835629, study PRJEB28245) | human gut metagenome | biome: gut microbiome; material: fecal sample | place: Denmark | collected 2008
CTTTGAAAATCCATCTGTTGATACAGTACCTGCGAACATTGATGCAATTAAAGGTTTTATTGATGTTAAACTTGATAAAGGTTTAAATCTTGATAAAGCTAATAAGATTAAAGCTATTCTCGCTGAACATGGAATTGTTTTTGAAGAAGGTGATTTCAAATTCTATGTTAATAGTACTAATCTTAAAGAAACATTGAATCAATCTCCTGAAGGTCTTGATGCTTGGACGCTTCAAGAAAAGGATATTGTTACAATTAAGAAATAAACTTCTATTAAAACAAAGTATATTATGCCTTTTGTAAATTATCAAAGACGTCCTCTCGTATTTAATGAAATGGGTAAACCTATCAATGATTTGAGTATGGAGGATGCTATTAAAAAAGCAAATCTTGATTATAAAGTAGGTATTAAAGAGACTCGTGTTCGTCTTGAAGATCCTGCTAATCCGGGTAGCTTTCTGTTATATAAAGTTCCTAACAGTTTTGCTACTTATAGAGAAGATACAAATCATATATTTGGTGCTGTTGGTTCTAAGTACGAAGTTGTACAGAACTCTGTAGCTCTTGATTTTATTAATCAAATATGTGATTACGATAAGAGTGTTCGTATTGAAACTGCTGGTTGTTATAATAATGGCGCAAGTATGCTTGTAACTGCAAAATTCCCTGATGCTATCACTATTGATAATAAAGATCTTATTGATAAGTATCTTTTATTTACCAATAGTCATGATGGTTCTGGATTAATCACGTGTGCTGTTATAAATATTCGTGTTATTTGTAATAATATGCTTAATCAAGCTATTAAAAATGCAACACAACAGTTTTCTTTTAAACATACAAAGAATGTTCACAACGCTATTATGAGTGCTGTGAATAATATTCGTGCTACGCATATCTATCATGAAGCTATGCAAGAATCTATGCAAGCTCTTAAAGCCATTAATATTAAATCTAATAATATGACTGGCTTTGTGTATAATCTGTTTCTTAATGATGAACAACAAGAGCACATGAAGCTTAGAACTAATATCTTTGCTGCTGATAAGGATATTATTTCTACTAAAACTCAAAATAAAATCAAAGCTGTTCTTGATACTATTGAGAATGGTGTTGGTCAAGAGTTACATCGTGGTACTGTGCTTTGGCTTTATAATGGTGTGAGTTGTTATCTGAATAATGTTGTTGATTATAAGTCTTCTGAAGATCGCTTTGAAGCTCTTACTAAAAAAGGTGCTTATAAGCTAAATCAAAAGGCTTATGATCTTGCCTTAACGGCACTAAGAGCTGCATAATGGAAGAAACTAAAACACATACGTGTTATATTGAAGTTGATGGGAATGTGATTACTCGTGATGCAAATGGAACTCTTATTCAAGAATTTACTGGTAATTGGTCTGTTTTGCATAAGGTGTATAGATTCGCTACTATGACCGCTGCTGAAAAGCAAAAGCATAAGCGTCTATCTCCTAATCTTTATATTGGTAGTATTAAGTATATTATGAGGCATCCGGGTACTAACAATAGTTTTGTTGTTACTTCTACTCAAATTAAGAAGATTCTACCTTTCATTGTTAATGTGAATAAAATTAGCTTTGGTGGATTGAGTGAATGTGGTGAAAGTGAAGGATACTATTAATACTTCTAAGCATAGTGCTGTTACAAGTGCTATGCTTAGTTCCGCTCCTGACCACACCATGTTCCCTACTGGGGTCTGGAAAGCTACTCTTAGCGTTTCTAATGCTAGTCGTATTAACGTTAGTACAAATCATCATAGCCGTATGGTTAAAACGACTTCAATAGAGGCTCATAGAGACACTTTCTTTTGTGATATGAACTAATTATCGTCTGCCAATAGATAATCAATATATGAAGCCCGCAGGTGGCAAAAATGGCCTTGTGGAGCATTGCAGACCCCGGTAGAGGGATAGATGTGGAACGGGGCGGAGCGTTTGCAATGACACGAGCAGGAGTATGAGTAGTATAGATACAAGAAGAGAGAGGACTGACAGTATTATCTGAAAGCCCTCTCTCATTTTTTTTAAGTCCAACAGAAGTCCTTACTTATTTAGTTCAACTATCATCTGTAATATTGGGTTCTGTTGCATATAGTATGTATTGTTCTTTGGTAAATAGAACATCTTGTTGTATTGATTGAATAACGGAATAGTTTTCTTAAATGCAATCCAACGTTTATCTTCATCTTTATATGTACCTCTATCATAAAGCATTTCTTCATCATCTACAATCATTGGAGCAATAAGTGTCCAATAAGCAAGATTAAGAACATTAGACATACTTGTTTCAAAAGGTATAGGTGCCTCCATAGTACGTTTATAGAATGAATAAAGACCCCAAGGTGAAGTTTCATAAAGTTCAGTTTGAATACCATAAATAGTATAACAAGCAAGAGCAAAGAATCGATTTTCATCAAGTTCATCGTCATCATCTTTTGCAGCATATAGACTAGCAGCTACAAGAGATAAACCAACAAGAGTTGTAAAATTAAACATGGCTCTTTTTATATTAGCCTTTTGAGCTTGAGGTAGAGTATTATATCTAAAGTTTATATCTTTGAACCAATATAATAAACCGCAGAACCCATTGAATATAGCTTTAGCTTTAGTAGCAAAATCAATGTCTTCGTCATTTTCTATAGCTTTATCAATAGTTTCTCTATAAGCACTTTTGCCATTAGATAATAGAAAATTTATCATATCCATGTAAGCACCACTTCTATAAGATTCAAGACGTTCATCATATATAGTTTTACCAAAGCGTTTACCCCAATAACGAATGAAATTAGGACGAAGCCATTTACGGAATTGAAGTATCACCTCTCCCCACATCTTACCAGATAACATAGATTTATCGAAAGTATTGTAAATACCATGCAAACTATGATTAACACCTTTAACTTTACCTAAGAACTTAGCAAAATCTTCAAGAGTTATATTACTTTCAGCTTTAATTGAAGCGATACCATCTTTAAGTTCAAAAGCATCATATATAACTTGATTCTTTTCAAACTCAACTCTAGCATTCTTAAGACCTTCTTTATAAGCCTTAGCGTAATTAGATTTCCATTCGTTAGTAAAGTTATTAGCACGATAAGCAATAAATCGAGAAAGATAATCTATAAATTCAACGTTATTGCCTTTAACAGATTCTTGTTTATCTTTATATGCTTTATACTTAGTATAAGTTTCATCATCAACCATATCTCTAAAGAGACGTTCTCTAAGTGAGAATACGAATTGATCATAATTCATAATAGTACCTGCAACAATGCGATGAGTTTGCATAGCTGACAAGAAAGTAGCGAATTGCAAATAATGTTCACCAATAGTATTAGGAGAGAACATTATATTATCCCATTTAGACATACCAAGAGAAACAATATTAGTCTTAGTATCTACTCCAGCTTCAATATGATCTTCAAAAATATTACCAGCTAACTTCATTAAAGCTGCATCAAGATTATTACAAGTATATTCACCAAGTGATGCCCATAATGATGGAAGAGCTTTAATATACATTTCATGAGCTTTAAGAAGTGTAGCTTTAGTAGTAAATTCACCACCAGTTGCTTCGCTTACAATATTGATATGACCTGTACCAATATTCTTTAAAGCAGCAGTTAAGTTCATCCACATAAGAGATTTACTATTAACTGTATGAAGTATATTAAGAAGTTGATCAGTTAATGTATTAATACGATTCTTACCTTCAAAAGCATCATAGAATTTCTTAAATCTATCAAAAGCTTCTGTTTCTTTACCTTTACGAGAAACAACTTCAGTTTTATGAGTATAAAGAGATAGAATCTTATTAATAACATTCTTACTCTTAACACCATATTCACGAGCTTGGAACTCGGGCATAGCAAGAATAGTTTGCAGAAGATTAAGTTCAGGCTCAAAGTCACGATTAACTTTAATACGTTTAAGCTGATTAATATAATTAAGAGTAACATTCATAGGGTCAAAGTTCATACGATCTCTAACATCATCTAATTGTTTATCAGATAACTCTTTATTATATTCGATAATATCTGCAATAGAAGTAATAGGTTTATAATAGCCTCTATGTTTAGCTATTTTATTAGCTTTTTCAATTAGAGCATCATAAGCTTCTTTATTTGTAATAGCGTAGAGATCATACTTAATACGACCTATAACTTCTGGACGATTAAGTGCAGTAGCTTTAAGATAGTATTGAGTCTCTCCACTAAGTGTATTTTTATAATCATCTTCTTGTAATTCGTGATAACCAACAAGTTGTTTAAGAGCATTCACATGATTAGCAGATATGAAAGTCGGGAAGAAACTAGCAGATCTAACAGTGTTAGGCATTGCAACATCATTAAGTTCTGCAAACATCTCTTGCATTTCAACTATCATATCAATATCAGAATGAGTAAGTTTACTAAACTTAGTGTCTCTATAATCAGCTTTTGCAGTTCGAACTTGAAGAAGAACTCGATTAGTAGTTTGACCTCTAACACTAAGTTTAATATTATTAGCTTCAGCAAATTTCTTACGAATCTTAGATTTATAGACACGTTCAATTAGCTTAGTATAATAGTATGCTTTTTCGGCACTAAGATTAGGAAAATACTTCTTAGGATTATTATATACATCTTCAAGATCAAGTTCAAGTCTACCTTTAATAATTTTAGCAGGCATTGAAACATTCATAGTAGAGTATATAGTTTTACCTACAGCATGAACTCTTTTCTTATGTTCTTTCTCAAGTTTAGCAAGAGCATCTTGAGCTTTCTTAACTGTAGCAAAATCGTCAGATTCTAATAGAGGTTCTAACTCAGATCTTCTCTTAATATAATCATCGTATTCACGAGCTTTACCAATTTGATAATCATAGTTGGCTTTAGTCATATCAAACGGTGTAACAAGTTGACAATTAGCTTCATTAATGAATCTAGCTCTAAAGTCATTAGAACGAGATTGAGAAAAAGTCATATCAGGCTTACCATTAGACTTTTCTTTATAGAATCTATCATACTTCTTAAATAATGCGAATGTACGCTTATTATTATTGAAAGCAAATTCAGTAGCATTAAGAGTATGGAACTCATATTGAGAAAGAACTGTATCAATGATTGGAATACCACTTTGAGCAGCAGAATCTAACCATTTAATAACAGTAGATAAATCAAGATTATCACCGAGCATACGACGAATATTCTCTTGAATATCTCTTTCATTTATAGTATAAACGCCAATTTCATCAGCATTAAAACCGTTTTCAACAAGCTTATCTTGAATATACTTAAACTTAGTACTGAAAGCAGGATTATGACTTCTTTGATTGATTAAGAAACCAAAGTAAATCTTAGAAGCATCAACAACTTTACGTTTAAGAGGCATAATCTCAGCATATAAACCTTTAAGATTAAGAAGAGCTTCATTAAATTCTGCAACACTATCTTTAGTATTTTGAGAAGCATTTTCAAAACTAGCTTCGTCAATAGGATTTAGATCTTCAATATAAGCTTGAGACTTTATAAGACTACTGAGTTTATTCAGATCAGTAACCCATTGTTTACGATCAGCAACAGTACCTTTAGTCCAAAGCTTAAATATAGTATCAGTATCCATTGGCATTTGAATAGCTTTAATCATATCTTTAACATTCTCTAGTATATTAGCATTATACTTGAATGTTTCAACATAATTAGGAAGACTATTCATATCTCTACCAAGTCTAGCAATTTCACTTTGAGCTTTAGCATCAAGCTTATCAAGATTAGTATTGAGTTCACCCATGAGATTCATTTCATCTCTAAGAAGTTTAGTATTACCGATAGCAGTCTTTTCAACTTCATAAAGAGTATTAATAAATTCAAGGTTTGACATACTAATCCCAGTATTATCATCAGCTATGAACTCTGTATCTAAGACTTTAGAGAACTTAGGAGTTGAGCTATTAATAGTATGAACAGTAGTATTAAGATCTTTTTTAATACCAATGTAATCAACTATAATATCATTGATACCATCAGCTTGAATTGCACTAACGTTAGTTGGATTTAGCCTTTGAATAAGCCTGTCTAAGCCCTTAAAAAGTTGTCCTTGTATTGTTAATCGTTTCAATTGAGAAAGCGTCTCTCCGTTGCCGACAAGTGCCAAATTTTGGATTTCCGAGGGCAGTGTATCGGTATCGAAAGTATCATTGATAGCCGCCTGCAATGGGATAGTAGTAATAGCAGAAGTATCAATAAGACCTCTATATGTATCAGATTCATTACCAATATAAATTGTATAATCAGCGTTACTTGTAGCAGCGTCTATAGCTGATGTAAGACTGTTATGAGTTTCTACATTAGTAACAGATGAATTAAATCTACGATAGAACTTACTCAAAATAGTAGCAAGTTTCTCGTATATTTCTTGAGCTTCAATATTATATTTATAATAATCATTAGCTGTAGTAAGATATTCAGATTTAAACGTTTTATTAATAGGATAATAGAACGTACAATCATTAATATCAAAACGTTTATAAAGCATACCCTCAGGTAATTGAGCTTTGTAAGTCTTTTTAAGACCAGTAAGTTCTTTATCAATTACCTTTTCACGAGTCTTAAGATATACATCATCAGCATAACTAGAATTATTTACATATCTAGTAGGTTCAAAGATCATTTGACCAACAATGTTCCAAATATCATTATGTTTAATACCAATAGCATTTTTAATAACACTATTAAGAGCATCTTCTATATACTTACGAGTTTCAAGATCAACATCTTTATGCCATTCGTTAGCTACTGCACCTTTAAGATCAAATACAGCTCTAGAGAAATTACTCTTAGTAATCTTAGTAAAAGTAGGAGTTTGATCTTTAACTTTACTCTTCTTACCATTAGTATCATAAATATATTCAGGTTTCATATATTTAACGATACGAGTATTCTCTGAATTAGCACGAACAAAAGCTTCAATGAAAACATCAAGTTCTTCGTTAGTTCTAAGAAGAATATTATCTTCATTTGCTTGACTAGAATAAAGAGCTTCAGCATAGTTATAAAGAGCAGCATTTTCTGAACGGAAGTTACTACCACCATCAGTAATACCTTGTTCTCTCATAGCTAATCTAATATCTCTATCGCTAGTACCGTCAATAGATTCAAAATTAATAGAATCAAATTGATCTCCCCATGAAGTCTTATAAGCACTTACATAATTACCGTCTTTAGTCTTGAATTTACCATAAAGATCAATAGGAATATACTTAGAAAGATTACGACCAAAATCAAGTTTATTAACCCAGAATGCGTATTTAACTAAGTTCTCACCAAGAATACGACAATACTCATCAGGACTATTAATAAGCTGAAAGAATGTATCTCTAGTAAAATCAACATCATCACTTTCCTTAGTTGAAATAGAAATATATCCAGTTCTTACAATTGTACTCTCCATAGTATTAGGAGAAAGCAATGAAAGAATATGATTAGGATTAAGTCTAAGATTACCTTTAGTAACATATTGACCATTTACAGCAACATATCTACCATCAGTAAGTGTATTCTTAACTATAGCTAATTGAATACCAACAGGTAATTCTTTAAACATAGCTATTTTTTCATCATGAGTATAATTTCTACTTTCAAGTTCATTGTACCAATTTTTAAGATTGACATTAGTAAGAGCTAAATCAACAGCACCTTTGAATTTAAATTCATTAGTTTGTTCGTCTTTAACAATATTAACACATCCTAATAACTTAGCACGTTCAGCAAGAAGTGTTTCCGGACTTTTACTGTCATCATTAAAGAAAGGCATTTGTCTAACTTTATCAATAATAGCATAATTAACCAGAGCTTCTCTAAGTTCAGGATTATTAATCTGTTTAAGCTTACCCATACAATAATTAATCTTATCTTTGAAAGCAGGATTCTCACTAATGAAGAGATCATGAAACATATTAACAGAGATCTCATTAGTAGAATACAATTGTTGTTGAAGAATAGGATAAGCACTATCTTCAATTTCCCAATTAGTATTAATAACTGACGGAAATATAGCTTCAATTATTGATTTATCACCAATTCTAAAAGGGGATTCAGGTTTATCAAGCTGAATTACTTTACCATCAGAATCCTTATTTTCAAGAAGATAATCATTAGCTTTAAGCAACCAATTATCAATGACTTCACCTTTATCAGTAATTGCATTTACACTATAGTATTTATAGAGTAATTCATTGCGCATATTCTCAGGAATACCTGCATTTTTAGCATTCTGAATAAGAATATTAACATTATGCTCAAGCATTGCAATAGATTCAAAGAGCTTATTACTTTCAGAAGTCTTAGGACCAGCACCTTTTTTTTCAGTAATAAGACATCCTTGTGCACGTTTCATAGCATTTACAGCTTTATCAACGTACATATAGTAATCTAAAACTTCAAGTTGTCGATTAAGATAATTAGCATAAGCTTCAAAATCTTCAACTGTATGTTTATAGTTTTGACCTTCTTTAAATAGAGAATCAAGTTCAGTAATAGTTTTAGCTTTATTCTGAATCTTACTATCTACTTCGTATGCAGTAACACCAACTTCATTTGCAAGAGCTTCAATAAATCTAGCCATAGCATGAATTTGTTTCATATTTATTGTATGACCATGTTCGTGAGCTTTCGCAATCGCCATATTACTAAGATCTTCTTGTGCAAGATATTTACTAAGTTTAGTAATAACATCTTTAAGACCTACATTATCTTGTGTAGTTTCAAAATAACTCTTAGCAAAAGCTTTAAGACTATTACCTTTATCAGCAAGAAGTTTACTCATAGTAGCAACAGCGTCAATCATATAATCACTGCGTACATTATGGAAACTAATATTAGTAAAGTTATTAGAGTTTTCAATAGACTTAATTGAAATATTCGTAACAAAATCAGTAATGATTTGCTGAGATTCAATAAGAGCAGAATAGATATATCTATTAGTACCTTCAACTTTAGCATTGCCAGCATTAAGATTAGCATTCCAACTTATAGGGAATGAAGCAAGTAAAGCGGTATTACCAATAGTATATGTATTCATATTAAACCAAAGATTATCTTTAACAGCATCAAGAATATGAGATGTTAATTCAGAACGCTGTGCAGATATAGGCTCACCATTTATATCAGTCCAAGTACCATAATCATTATTATAAAGAGAACGACACCAAACTGTAACGCTATTAGAAGCTACATCTACTTGAACACTATGTTCACCATTAGATAATCTTTCATCTTTAAAGCATTTAAGAATCTGTTTTTTAGTCCATTCAGCTTTATTAGGAATATCTTCATTATAGCCTTTAATATCACTGAAATTAAGTCTAATAGGAATAGCAAATTCATCAGACAACATAGTCTGTGTAAATCCCATTATAGATAGAGCATTATCCGCTGCAATGGATTGACCTTTAAGAACTGCAATATTATTATTAATATTACGAATCTTAATCTGATCAATAAGAAAATGCTGATTCATCATAGAGTTATCATAACCAGCAATTCTATTTATATAAGCAGCAGCAGCTTTACTATGATCAAACTCATTGGGTTTCTCTTTATTAAGAGTATTCTTAATATCAGAGTGAATACCAATCCAAGTATCAATTATAGCATTATCCTTAGCAGCTCTAGGCATACGACGATATTCATTAAGACTATTCCATTTTGGAGTAACAGTTTCTTTAATGAATTTCTCGTATTTAGCATCATAATCACTCTTAGCTTTTTTAAGTTTAGAGTAAATACTAGCTTTAGTATCATATAATGCTTTAAGTTCTGCATCAGATATAGCCGGATTTATATTTGCAGCATTATAAGCTTCAATCTCGGCAGACTTTAATTCCATAGCTTTAGCAAGCGCATTACGCTCGGATACATTCTTTGAATAGAAGCGTTGTTGCTGTAGATTCTTATATTCTTGCTTTAAGCGTCTTATAACAGAATCATCAATACTAGCTTGTGCATTGATTTTAGCATTAATATCTGCAAGTTCATTAACTAATGGAATCTTTTCTTTCAGATATGCATTTTTAAGTGCATCTTTAGTTTTACTAAAGTAAACATCAGAAACGTATTCCAAAGATTGACGTTTATAAGTATCACTATCATTTTTAGTATATTCAACATATTGTCCATCAATAACGTCAAATTCTTTCATAGATAAGTAGATACTATCAATATCGTAGTCCCAACCAGTACGAGTAACAAGATGTTCAGGAACTATAGCTTGACTAGCACCATTATTCAGAACTCCTACAACTTTAGCAATGAACATAGATTGATGACCCTCAGTAGGAATACGAATACCAAACATCGTTCTAAGATTCTCTGGAACACTATTCAAATCAAGATTACCATTAGCATCTAATTTAAATCGAGAATCCCAGTTATTAAGTATAATCTCAGCAGGATGAAAGACTTTAGTACCATCGGCTTTAGTTTCCCAATATTCACTTTGAAGTTTAAAGTCAGCATTTTTCTTAATTATAGGCGTACCGTTAGCATCTCTTTTAATCGTACCATCTTCATTAAGTTCAGCTCGAGATTGCCAATAATCATCAGAGAACTTAATTTGACCTTCAAGATACATACGTTGAACATTAGCTTGGGTCCCTTTAACAATCCCTTTTTTGTCCAACGTAACAGCAGCGGGTTGTAAGAAAGTATCAGGTTGAATAGTAACGTGAGCACCTTTAAGTTTAAGATTAGTAACACGACGTGTAATACGAGCTAATAGAACTGATTCAATACGACTCTTAATCGTAGGATGATAAAAAGGTATAAAAGGTTTACCATTAACAACAACAGTAGCTTTTATGAAATTTCTATCAATTTCAGTTTCATTAAAATATCTACGAAGATCTGCAAGAACTAAATCAAGATCAACACCGATAACATTTCTGAGACCACCGTCAGTTTCAATTGAAGTATATTTAATATTACCGTCATTAGTAATAGCACCCCAATCAGCCAACAAACGATACATCTCATCATTTGCGTTAGCAGAAAGTAACATCTGATAATACTCAAAAGCTCCTGAACCATCATAAGAATAATCTCCAGTTTTACCTTTACGAACAGTACTACCTATAGTATAATCTCCATTAAATACAAGGTTATCAAGAATACGCTTTTGAAGCTGAGTACCAATCTTATTCTCTTCATCCATAAGATGTGAAGGAACTTGTTGTTGAATATAGAGGTTACTATGACTAAGAGTTTGTTTAAAATCTTCAACACCTTTAGGATAACCTTTTAATTCAAGACGTTTGGTAGCTTCATTATACTGAATATTAAGAGTAGCTTTTGTACCATTAGTATAAGTGTATTTACCATTTGCATCTAAAATAGGGAAACCTTTAGAATCAACTGCAATATCTCTAGATATATCAAAGAGTTGAACTTTAGGCATACCACCAACTTTATGACCAGATTCAAAGTTAATAGAATCAATACCTTCTTGTTTCATCCAATCATAAAGAGTTTCATAACTAGTACCTTTGTACATACGTTTGAATATAACAAGGGTACTATTCTTATCTTGATGCGAAAACACAATATCAGTATTAAATCTATTATTAAGCGTAGACTTACCACGTTTATAGAAGTAATACTTTAACTGTTCAACAATACGTGCATAATCACTAGGACTAATAGGTGTATCCTCATCAGCAACAATATCAGCTAAAGTTCTACCAGAAGGTAAAGTAAAACTATCATAATCACCCATAGCTTTGAAACGTCTAATACACTCATCTTGTGTAATAACATTGAAAGCATCGGCAGTTGTAATAGTCTTAGAACCAAAGCGTCTATTAAGTTCATCAGAAGTTGCTTTATCATTTGCAAATGGTTCAAGCATCTTCTGTAACATATTGTCTTTAAGATTAACATCAGATACAACAATCTGTGTATATGTAGTATTAGAACGAGTAGTAGAACCCGGTCTTACACCTTGAGATGCACGCTTAGCCCAATCAAGAGCATTCTTAAATTCAAAAGTATAACCAGTGAATATCTCTTGAATAGCTATATCAGCTACGTAATGATTACAAAGAAGATTAGAAACAACATAACCCCAATAACGATCATTTTTATAATCTTCAGGAAGCGTTTCATTAAGAGCTTTAAGTTGATTCTTATATGTAAGAGTCGATTGAATATTATCTCTAACAGGAGCTAGATAATCAAAAGCATCTTGAAGATGACTATTGATTCTATCAACAAACATTCGCATATAAGCATTATCAATAACATCGCCGTAAGCAGTATTGAAATCTTCACCACAAATCATGAATGGTTCGAATTTACCGAATGAACTTGCGGCATTAGGATAAAGCTCATTAAAAGCATCTTCGATATAATCTATAATACTTCTTACAGTAGTATTACCGTTAGCATCAGTATATCTAAAATTAAGATTACCAAATTTAAAGATATTACCTGTAGGCTTACCATTTTTAAGAAGAGCTTTACCATCCCAAAATATAGGAGCTTGAAGACCTTCAAATATATCTTTATCAAAAGAACGACTTTCATAGAAATCTCTAAAAGCAGCTTCCGCATCACCATTATGATCACTAATCATTCTACTACGCTCATCTGAATTTAAAGAATTAAATTCTTGACGAACATCATCTTCAGGTCTAAGAAATTCTTTCTTAATAGAAAGAGTTTGAGTATTAGCATTATAATCAAATAGCAGACGTCTAGCTTCAAGCATCATTTCCATTTCAGTACGAAAAGTATCTTTTACACGTTGAAATAGATAATTAGATTCAAGATCATTAGTACGAGCTATTCGATAATTAACGAAAGTACCGTCGGTATCTATAAGTTTAAATGGAAGACTTCTTTTAATAGCATTAGGTTCAGTAAGAGTATTTCCAGTTACAAATTCATATATACGAGAAGCATCAGCAGAAGGTAATGAATAACGACCTTGGAATTGACGAAGAATAACATCACGTGTCCAAATGTAATCGTGCATATCAACATAAGGAGTTCCAATACCTTGATCACGATTAGACATACCATTAAATCGAGCATATTGAAAAGCTTTAACAGCTTCAACATTAACAGGATTTACAGCATCAAGAATACGATAACCATTTTCGTCAAGTATAGCATTATCATTTTCATCTTTTCTAAAATTAAAGAAACCCTTACCATCACCGCCCATACCATTACCAAGATTCCAAATAAGAGGATGATATTTAGTACCTTTAGATTTTAAGAAATCATTGAAACGATATTTCATGAGTTCTACATTAACTTCACCAATACGATTAACAATACCTTGAAGCATTGATGTAATATGATTATAGAACTCAGGAGTATATTCTTGTTCACCTTGAACATTAATGTAAGACAAATCAACTTTAATAGCCGGATCACAACCACCTACAGTTGCAAGAATATTAATACGACCACGCATATCATCTACAACAGAATTAATTTCGTCTCCTGCTTTGAAACCTTCATAAAACAATCTTTTTATTCTACGTGATTGACGATCTTTAGCTTTTTCACTTTGTTTATCAGTAACATTAGCTTTAATTTGATTAAGAATCTTATCAAATACACCGTCAATATTAACAAGTTCAGTCTCAATTTTCTGATATACAAGTTTATTAACTTTATTATCATCATTTCCGTCATGATATAAAGCTTTAATTACATCAAAAGGAACACTAAATTTAATAGATAAATAATTAAATATAGTATTAGGAGACCAATTAATACCAACATTGTTAGATTTATACAATAAAGTATTTACTTTATCAGTAATAGATTTACCAGTTTTATATATAGCATTAATATCATACTGAACAGCGACACGACTACCAACATATTGAAACTTATTACTAAGAATACTACGATATTGATTATAGATATTAGTAGTAGCAAATGATTGACGATTACTCTCTTTAACAGAATAAGCAAGACTATAATCATTTTCTGACATATTGTAACTCATAGTCTCACTTTGAGTAACAACAGTTGTAGCCATATCAACAGACGCCATGTACATATTGTAGAATATTTCTTTACGTTCAATAGTACTAGCATCATCATTAGGAAGAATCTCAATTTGATCAATAATAGGTTTAAGTTGACCATTATAAACAGATTCAGAAGTAACTTTAAGACTATTTATAAGTTCTTCTTTATTAGCTGCATAACGAGTAGCATCAATCAAAGAGTTCCAAAGAACATTAATATCAAACGGCATTACTAAACCATATTTATTATAATACGAAGCAGTACCATTAAATTGAGAATCTTCAAGCGTAGCAAACAGATTACTTTGATTATTATAAATCATTTCTGTAAGCATACGTTTAAATCGAGAAGAAGCAGTATTCTTACGATCAACTTTAAATTGGAGAGAACTATTCCAAGACTTATTGATATTTTGCTCATCAGTCATAGAAGCACCATTGATTTCTCCCATAGTCATGTGGTCTTCAACATCAAAATCATTAATATCAGCCATAAATTCGGCTTTATAATAATTAATGAAACTCTGCCAAATACCTTGATCATCAAGATTATCAAGTTGATCTGCAAGTCTAAGAAGATTATTCATCTTACTCTCATAACTAGTAAGAAGAGCATCATTATCTATAGCTTCATCAGTTGCTCCAGCGGCTTCAAGTTCATCAAGACGATTATTATATTGAGCTGCAAATCCTAAATAACCAACATCAGGATTATCGTTTTGAGCATACTGACGCAATACAGTAGCAATTAAAGAACGAATTGTAACACCATTCTTAAAATCTTTGTAAGTAAGATTCTTGAATTGAGGTTCAAGTCTAAAAGCGATAGCAGCAAAGATACGATTCAAATACATTTGCTCACTATCAGCAATAAAAGGATAGTCATTATCATACAGAACTTGTGCTTTCTTAGCAAGTGTGTGTTTATGAAATGACCTTATTTCCGGCTCTCCCTGCTCGTTTAATGGTATGGTAATACTTTTAGTCAAGCGTTCTATATTATTGCCATAGACGCTCTGAAAAGTGGCAAATTGAGCGTCTGTCAGTCCTGCATTTTGGACGGCGCGAAGTAACACCCAGTCGCCATGCTCGGATGTAAACGAATCAGATTTAAGAGCATCGTAATTAGCTTTAGCAATAGCACGTGCTTTAATAGGATCATTAGGATAGAGCTTTTTTGCCCTATCCCATAAATCTTGAAAACATTTACTATCAGTATAGCTATCACCAACTTTAATCTGAGGGATAATATTACAATCTAAACCCATAGTAGAAATTTTATACGTTTAACAAATACGTTTATTAGTTTCATCTAAGTTACTATTTTTATTCAAGCTATCAACCGAATCATGTAAATATTTTACAGCTTCGAGAACTTGTGCAGCTTTGATATTACTATCGGAACTAGTACCAAGTCTAGCCCTACGACGAGGAGTAATTTGTGTAGGAGATTCAGCAGTAGCATTTGCATCACCATTTGCAGCGGTATTAACAGCATTTTGAACTTCTGTAGTCGTAGATTCAACAGTAGATGTAGCAGACGTTCCGCTCCCTTCCACAGCTCCTTCTCTACCGGGGACTGGAGAGTTCATCCGAATACCATAAGTAATACCATCAGGTTCCATATCTCTAAAGTCTTTATTATAGATTCTATTAAGAACATCATTAAAACGTTCCATAAGAGAATCAGTTTTAACTTCAGTATCTTTGAAACCAAAGATCTTCTCAAATATATTAAGAAGAACTCGTTTAAACTTCTCCCAAAACGTAGGAGTTTCAAGATTCTCAGAACCTTTAACACGTTCAGTAGTAGAATGGAGTTCATTGAGAAGTCTAAAAATACGAGGATCGGTTAAAGCATAAGTAACAATTTCAGAGATAGCATCTTTACCATTGATAACATTCTTAGCACCTTTAACACGATCTTTAAGTTTAGTATCAATAGATTCAGATATACTAGAGATTTCTTGACTAACAATTTCAATAAATCTATTAGCAATACCTTTATCACTAAGCATATCCTTTAAGAATCTCTCACGATCATTTAAATCAGTTTTACCTGTAAGTTCAGCACGAGTATTTATAACAGCTTGATTAAAATCAGCAAACCACTCTTGCCATTCTTTATTATTATAATCAATAAGAGCTTCACGTTTAGCAAGTAATTCAGGATTATTAATATCTCGATGAGTAGCATTAAAGAATTTCATAATATAAGTATGAATCATCTCATGAGCTAGAGTACGAGTTAAATAACCTTGATGTTCCTTACGATTAGCATGATCATAATTGTAGTTAATATCAATCCTAAATTGATTACGATAAAAACCATCATCAGCAATCTTAACAGGATCAGTATAACCTTCGCTTTCAATATTAATCTTAGCTTCACTTACATTATGCTTAATATAAACTGGATTAATACCAGCTTCATATTCAAGTATATTAGCAAGTTTAGAGATACTAGACCAATCTTCTTTATAACGATCAGCATCTTGAACTGTTTTAAGCAATTCAACGGGATCATAGAAACGCTGAGGAACATCAGTTTTAGTATCAAATGCTTTAGTTGCAATAGAAAATTTAATAGGGGAATTTCCAGCAATAGTAACATTACTTACAACATTTCCATATCTATCTTTAACTGAAGCTACATCTGAATATCTAGCATTAGTTGCCATATAATAGTCATATATATCTTCATAACGTTCACCTGTAACCGGATCTGTATATCCAGTAGTATAAGAACTACCAGTAGAATCTTTAGCTACAGCAACTCCATCTTTAAGACCGAATTGACGAACTAGATTAGGAATTATACTATTAAGTTTATTATTAAACTTTTGAACATCAGCAGGAGTATCTAAGTAATAAACAGTATGTGGATAACTAGGATGATTTAAAGCTCCATTATAGTTAGCAACGTCAAGTTTATTACTAGAAGTATAATGAATAACAGCGTCACGTCCATCAATAGTAGTTTGAATAAACTTATGATAAGCTTCTTTACCTTTACCATCACCAAGAACAACTTTGAGCATTACATAACGTTTACTACCATCACCATTATTACCAGATTGAAAATAAATATCATCTTGAACAGCACTACTACGTTCATTACATATAATAATATTTTGAAGTCTATTAGAAATATCAAGTCTAGCTTCGGTTATATTACCGGTATTAAGAGCAAGAATTTCTTTAATAGCATCACCAATATATTTTGTATATTTACCTAATTTACTAATACGAGCTTCTTCTGTTTCATCAGTGATAGAACCCATAATAGTATTAGGATATATAGGGAATACAGTATTAAGTGAATCAGTTTGAGGTATAACAACAACTTCATGACGTCTATTACCAATAAAAGTATCAGCTACATGAGGTGTTGCAAACTTATCTATATTCTGAACAATACCACCAGTTTTAGGATCTCTACCAACACCATTCTCATCAATAGCTAGTATTTGAACTCTAGGTTTACCTTTAGAATCAAGAACATCTTTAGTAGGCTTAATAGAATCTAATAAAGAATTACGATGATGCATAATAGGTAATCCATGTTTAGTTTCATGATCTTCATTGCGAGCTTCATCATTAATTAGTATTTTACCAGCACTAATATGACTTATTCTAAAAGTATTAGAACCTGTAAAGCGAATATCATTACGAATAGCTTGATTATTACGGAAGATCATTTCATGACGATTAACAGCGTCATTGAAATGTTTCGTAATAGCCGTAGCATTCATAATACTATCCATATTTGAATGATTAATTCTAGAAGTAGGAAATAAATCAGTACAAATTTGATATATTTGATTAAACGAAAGAGCTACATTATCAATAGAGATTTCACCGTCAGTATCACCTGTATATTCAGAATCAACAACTCCAATCATTGTCTGACTATCCATAATATCTTTAATCTGCTTAGATGTAAGATTAGAATACACAAGTTCTTTAAGAGTATCCATTAACTTCTTAAAGCGATCTTTTCTAAACTGATCAAAGATAATATCAATGTTACGTTCAGAGTTTTCTCTATCTTTAGCAGATATATTATTACGAGGATTAAAAGCAATATCGTAATGATACATGAATCTAAATAGCTCTCTTTGATATTCAGCAAATGTTTTAGCCATATCATCAGTAAATGCAAATTTACGTGGATAATATACGCCATTTGCACCTTGAACTGTATATGCTATACCATTTGTAATAGTTTCGAGTTTAGGAATAGAACCTAATTTATACTCTTTACCATTACGATTCATTACAACATCATAAGAAGCTCTATTAGGATTCTCTTCTAAATCTGTTTGAACTACAGTAACCTCATCACCTTCTTTAATATCATCGAGTAACTCATAGATACCTAAGTTAGTAGCAGTACTATTACCTAGAATATTCTCTGGAGCACCGTTAGGACTAAAGTTAATATCAAGACCTTCGTGATATGTTCTACTTTTAATCTCAGGTGTACGATTAATAAAATCAAGAACTTGAGCTTCTGTTAGAGGTAGACCATTAGTAGGAGCAACATCTATAAGATCATAGAAGAAAGCATAATTATTATAAAGCTCTTTATAAGTAGCATCTTTAGTTACTGCAAATCTAGCACTATAATAATCACGTCTATTCTTAAATTCATTATGAAGATAATTAGTGATATTCATAATAGACATGATTTCAGGTATGAGTTCTTTGTAGTTATCACCACGATATTCACGCATACCATTAACAAGATCATAATAGTTAATCTTATTAATTCTAAAACCACTTCTATCACTAATAAAAGCAACAAGTGTACCAAAGAGATTAAGATTATCAACAAAGATACCACCTAAGTCTTGAGCAATCATAGCAAATTTGTTATGAAGAGTTTCATCAAGACGTATTGCAATTTCATTAGAATTATAATCTGTAGATTGAGTAAGAACTTGTGCAAACTTAGCAACAAGATCAGATTCATAAACAGTATTCAGAGTATCTGTAAGAGATCGCATATCTGATAACCATTTAGATTCATCTTTATATAAACTCTTAAGATTATTAAGAGCATTGATAGCATTACGACAGTTTTCAGCAGTATTCAATCGAATTGAATTTCTACCTTCATCAATATTAATACTAATAGCAGCTGCGACTTTCTTAGCAGTTTCAATAATCTTAGTTTCAACACCAGTAAGTTTAGCGTCTGTAAAGTACTTATTCATTAGAGCTTTAATATAAGCATCAGAAGCGTACCTACTACCAACTTTAGTGTTTCTAAGCAACTTCGGAATCAGCACTAAGGCGTTTATCAAATCCGTGTCGAATAGTGCCAAATTTACCCCCTTTTGGCTCATTAGAGACGTTAAAAATTCGAGTATGGATTTAGTATCAATGCCCTCGATTTTGAAGTCTATAAGGGGCTGCTCAGGAGCGAAGCTTTGTGTTTGTCTAGCAATGAGAATATAATCATCGTTAGGAGTTGCCATATTAGCGGGAGTAAGCACATAACGATTAAGTTGATTCTCAAAACCTTCAATAATAATACCAACATCTTTACGAGGATTCGGAGTATTAAGCACTCTATATTCAACACCACCAATAGATACATATAAAGCATATTTAGAATTCTTACGACCTAAGTTATCTTCTATAGTATTATTGATAATATCAAATTTAGTTTGCATACTCTTAGCTTCCTGTATAATTTTATTAGTAAGAGTATTAATATCAGTTTTTGTAGTCTCACTTAAACCAAAGTGAACATCAGCTAGGAAACTAGGCAGAGGTCTACCACTTTGTTCAAGAACCTGGGCAGTATAACGACTGAGATGCCACAAATAACTATTAAGTTCAGCACTAAGATCACCGTTATTTACACTAGGTGCATATTCAACTTCAGTTTTAGTAACAGTATCAATCCAATTGAATCTACGACCAAAGAATATATTATCGAATATAGAGTATTTAGCAGCAATACGAGTAACAATCCATTTAAGATTTGTAGTCGTAAGAGTATCAAATGAATTATCTAAAGCTCTATTAGTAGCATCATTGAACTCTTTAATTTCTTCAAGAAGCATTGCATCTTTAGAAGTAAGAGATTTGCTTTTACGTCTATTTTCAATAACGTTAGCAAGAGGTGAATTTGTAACTTGAGATTCAGATATAAGAGCATTATAGAGACTAGAAGCTTCATTGGATAAAGGTTTAATACCTTCAAATTCTTTATAAGATCTACCAAATGTACCGCTACCTATCGGTGCAGCCTTTGAATCTTCTTCTGCTGCAAGCGCATCACGTTCTTTTTGTTGTCTCGCTTTACGTTCTTGTTCTGCTTTAAGTGCAGCTTTTCTACGAGCGTTAGCGGCTTTAGTGTCAGATTCTTGTCTTTGTAGTCTAACAAGACGGGCATTATATGCAGCTTTTCTTGTGTCTGAATCAGAGAACTTTGATTCATCCGCTTGTAAAGCTTCAGAAGTTTTATACCTATTAAGTTCATCAATTAGATCTTTATCAGTAGAGGCTTTGATTTCATCTTCATATAATTTGATTTGATCTTTAATATCTTCAAATCCATTACCATTACGATAATAATCAAGTTCAGCATTAATAACAGTTCTTCTATTTTCATAGAATCGTTTAGCTTCTTCTGGATTAGTAAGATTAGATAAAAGAGTTCTAGCTTGTTGAGCAGCCTCTTTATCATCTTTATTTAAATTAAGAGCTTCAATATTTTTAGTTGCTGTATCTCGAATATTACTAATATCACTAAGAGTTTTATTATAAGATTCGAGTTTACTATTAGCACCTTTAAGAGATATTTTAAGACCTAGCAATTGCTCAGCAGTAGCATCTTTAGGAGCATTAGTGATTGCATTTTCAAGTTCAGCAATTTGCTTCTTAAGACTAGCAATCATTTTATCGTAAACACTTAATGCAGCTTTAGCATCTTCGAGAGTTGCATTGTTTTCAGCATAAGTGTTTATATCGGCTTTCTTAGCTATACGAATAGCATCATCTGTATATTTAGAATCAACATAATTACTAAGATATTCTTTAGATTCAGCAGCCCGCTTTTGATATTCAGCAGGATTAGCTGTAATAGCTTCGAGTTCTAATTCATTAAGTCTTTTCTGAGCTTCAAGAGTAGCAATACGGCGTTGATATTCATAGAGATTTTTGTCGGTAGTACCATTAACCGCATCGAAATGCTTATTATAAATATCTTCAACAGCTTCAATCTTATTAAGAGTCTGTTCAAAGTAATTAGCATTTGCTAGTAGAGATTCACCTTTATCAAGTGCAATTTGTTCTTCAGCACTAATAGCTTCACCTCGATCTCTTCGATCTTTAATAGATTGAATTTCTTTAAGAGAAGCACTCATATTTCTAAGCATCTCTTTATAGAACTCAAGTGAACCGTCAAGACTATTAGCTGCAACTTGATTAAGAATAGCTTCTTGTTCTTTTAGTTTAGCACCAACTATATCACCTTCTGCAAGAGATTCAACAATACCGTCAAGACCTGAACGCATAGCTTCTGTAGCTCGTTCAATACCTTTAAGATATTCATGCTCTCTTTCAATACCACGTTTATTAATCTTAGTTTCAATAAATGGCATTATAGCTTGCATACCAGCACCACCTAAAAGACCTCCAATACCTTCAGTCCAAATATCAGGATCTTTAAGATAACTACCAGCTCTCATGCTAAAATCAGTAAGAGCATCAGTATCAGAAAGCAAACCAAAATCTTTACGAGCTGCATGAGTACCTTCTTGCATCGCAATGCTCATAGTCATTTCGTCTGCCATTTCAACAAGAGAACCTCCAGCGAAACCTCCAATAGCTCTAAGAATTTGACTTCTATCAGCATTAGGTATAGCATTTAATGTACGAACTATAGCAAATTTATCACCCGTTGCCATAGCTTTACGAATGTTATCTCTAGTAGCTTTAGTAAGAGTTTTAGCAGTACCTAAGATATTCATCCACTCAACTACATCATAAGCTATATTAGACATAGATCTCCAATAACCTTTAGAAGCTGCATTATCTGCATATCTATCGGCAATACTTTCAATGTTAGTATCGTTTAGAGGAACCTCTTCTAATCCCGGAGCTTTAAGAATAGCATTGCCATTTTCATCACGTTCAACATAGTTCTTATAATTATTAAGAAACCATTCACGTTCTTGTTCATAAGTACCATAGGCTTCACGTGAAGAATCAAGTACTCTACTAATTACAGCAGAACCATAAATATCAGCGATTTTACTAGCACCACTTAGAGCTTTTGCTTTTTGCATTTCATTAGCAATACCAAATACATCTTTAACGTATTTAGATTTACTTCCGAGATTCACAGCACCTCTAAAGGCTTTTCCAAGTAATAAAGAAGCACCACGAGCAGGTAGCATTATACTAGCAGCACTACCTAATATAGAGGGAACTATAGACGCCCAATAACCACCTCCACCCATACGATCTAACAAACTACCATGTTGAGCTTGTTCAGTCATATAAATAGGAAATGCTTCTCTAGTACCTTCATTAATAGAATTACCAATTCGTTCTAAGAAGTTACGAGTATAAGCTTCATCACTTCCCACAAGTTTAGCAGGAAGTGCAAGTATAGAACCTGCACTTTCAATTGTACCTCCAATTATTTCTACAACAGTTTGAACAAGAGAGTTACCAATACGATTCCAAGTAGATTGATTTCTCGCACGACTCTCTACATAATTACGATAGTTACTAGGAGTAATACCTATACTACCGTTATGCTTTTTGGTAAGATTCAGATATTCGTCATTATCCATACGATTATCTGGTGATTGAGAACCTATTTGATCAAATATAGGTTTAACTTCACCATTATATTGAATCTTGCCATCCTCTCCAAATAGAGGTATTGCTTCATACGTTTTATCGTTAGGCATATTATCTTAACATAAGAGGATCATTAGACCAATAAGAAACATCATAAGCACTCTTTTGCTGAGGAGTAAGATATTGAGTAGGAATGAAGTTTTCTTTAAGTTCATTACCATGATTAAGTTTGTATATCAATGCCGGCAAATTATTACGTAAAGAAATGTTATCAGCAAAAGAATAATTTAAAGAACCTTTAGCGTATTCAATATTAACGTAACGATTCAAAGCTGGATTGTATTTTTGAACATTAACACTATAAGTACCACTAGGATGCTTAGTAATATTATATTTAAAATCACCAGATGTTATAGGATAATGGTTACCACGAGGATCAATATTAGTATCATTAGTAATAACATCAAGAGCTTGAGATACATTACTTACCATTTGATCTCCAATAGTATTAAATCTATTTAGAGAACGTTCTTGAGGATTAGTAATACGAGAAAGATCTGCACCAAGCTGTTCAATATTTCCACTAAACGCCATAATTTCATTAGCAGTTTGTCTTTGATAAGCGTCATAAGGATTAGTCATAGCTTGATTGTATGAGCATTGAGCACCTTTTCTCATAGCATCTCTAAGAGCCATATTAGCACCATCATCATCAGTATATAATATAGCTTCTCTAGGAACTTGATTATCACCTTGAGCTGGTATAGTAACTTTCAAATATAAACGACCTGTAGCATCAGAACCAATAGATAGATTTCTAGCTGACATCTGATATACAGCGTTATTACCAGAACCACTCTTACGAGAACTAAATATATCTTTAAAATCTTCACTAGAAGTCAAAGGCATACCGATAACTTTTTCTAAGAACTTAGCATTTTCAGGATCATCGCCAAGACTTGCAGTAGCAAAGTTCCAAATACCAGCGTTATCTTCGAGAAGTCTAGCAACACCATCAAGTGCATCACTGAATGCAGCTTTGTTATTACTAATAGGAGTAAATAGAGTAATAGGTGTTGTTTGTGGTTTAATACCTACATTATTTGCAGCAGTTAAAAAGTATCTAGTAAGATTACTTTTATCAACTTTACCTTTATCTATAAATCCAGTATAAGATAAGCTAGCTCTAAAGTCTTTCAATTCAGCACCTTCACCGTATCGTAAGAAAGTATTAATTATATCTTCTGGACGTTTAAGACTTTTAATAGCAGCTGCAAGTTCATCTTTATTATCTCTTCGGTAATAACTTAAAAGTTCAGCTTTAGTATCTTCGATAACTTCACTATGATCAGGATTATTACCATCAAGTTGTCTAAACATTGAATCATAAATAGCATTATTTTGTTGAATAATGTTTTGAGCATCAATATAAGACTTTTCAGCTTGTTGATAAAGATAACGAGACTGATCATCTTCCGCATCTTCATATTTAGCCATAGTAGCCTTGGCATTATCCAAAGCTTCTGTAGCAGTTTTAATATTTGCATCTACTACAGCAATCATAGCATTACCCGGAAGATTAGCTCTAGTAAAACCAATAGATTCAGTCATTTGACCTTTAATCTTTTCAAGTTGTTCTCTTTTAGCTTTAAGAGAATCGAGAAGAAGATTATCAAACCATTTAACATCAGTCTTACTTTCAACAGAAGTATAAGCACCAATCTTAGCCATATTCAATAATGAACTTATATTTTGCTCTGTATAGATTTTATTATAAGTAGCACCCATACGAGCTTGATAAGCTTCATCAGATTCATTAGGTTGTTGTTGCAAAGCACTCATACTATTTGCCATACCTTGATCAATATACTTTTGTATAACAGCAGGGTCTTGTAAAGCGATAGCTTGTTGCTTTTTAGTTAGCTTAGTAAAATCAGAAGATGATAACATACTTTGTTGCATCTTAGGGTCAGTAGCAACATATTGTTTAAGAGCGTTAGTTACAAGTGAACTATTAGTACCACCTTGTTTACTATTAAGCCACTTATCAATTTCAGCTTCTTTAGCCATAGCTGTTCTAAATTCAGGTTTAGCTGAAAGAACAGCAGTGAATACCTCGCGAATCTCATCTTCTGTTACAGATTCAATTGTACTATCACGAGTAAGAACACCGGAAAGATTACCACCTCTATCAGCAATAATCTTTTGAACAGTAGCTTGTACTTGTTCAGATGTACCGGGAAGGTTCATCAAATCAGTAGCATCTTTAATAAATTCAGCATTAAATACAGAATGCTTATCAGCTTTCCATGCTTTCATCATTTCAAGAAGCTCTTTTTGATATATAGAACGATCGTGACCTTTACCGAGAGCAATACCAAATGCAGTAATTGCTTGTTTACCATTACCACCTAGACTACCACCAGCTTTATTAAACTTCTCAAGAATCATAGCTCTATTTGCAGCTTTGTATTCTTCAGGAGCATCACTAGCTTCATTTTGTTGCATAAGAGCATCAAATTGAGCTTTATTACTTAGAATTGTTTTAACACCTTCATCAGTAAGAAACTTGCGAGCACCATCGCTAACAGCTGTATCAGCGAAGAACCAGCCTCCATCTTCATCAACTTTAGCTTTAATGTGTTCTTGAGTTTCATTAATTTTACCTGCAAGAGCTTCTTCATCTACACCTTGAATCGCATTATATTCAGACATCTTAATAGCCATTTCATTATATGCGTTTTCATTGCGAATAGCACGTTCTTGCAGATTATCAGCAGCAGCTGTTATAGCTGCACCAGCTTCTCTAAATGACGTCAAGTCCAGAGGTCTAGCATCAGGTTGCTTGACATAAGTAAGATCAGCATATTTTAGTCTAACTGCCATATCATGTAAGTTATTATAAACAACAATACCCTCTACCGAATTAACGATAGAGGGTGTAGGATTTAAGTCAATATGTATAAAACGTATAGCATTATGCAAAATTATAATAGTAATCCGGCATAGTAACAGCATCAGGAACAACAGAACCTCTTCTGTTTAAACGTTTAGTACGAAGTGAACGTTTAGGAACAGTAGAACCTCCTTGAATCTTTTTAAGATCTTTGAGACTACTAATTCCAAACATTCGCATAAGAGTATCTTTAGGTATATTATCAAAAATATAATCCCTAGATTTATCATCTTTAAGAACACTAATAAGATTAGCAGTTTGTAAGTTCTCCATATCAAATTTAGATTGATAAGCAGTACCAATAGAGCGTCCTAAACTAGCAATCATATCACCAATAGCAGCTCCTTGTTGACTTCTACGTTGAACAATCTCCATTTGATGATTAAACTTATTAGCTTCATTCTCAGCTCTAATTTGACTATTTCTAGCAGCAATTTCAGCGTTAGCCATACGAGAACGATTACGAAGCTCAACTTCTTTATTATGTTCATCTTGTTTAACTCTACTACGCATACGAGAACCTTGAGTTCTAGCAAGCAATATAGACTGACGAGCAACTTGAGAATTAGAACTGTTACTTGTGATATATTTCTCAAGACTACGAATAGTATTATTAATATCTCCAATTTCAGCGTCAGTATTTATATCAGTTTCTAATTCTACACGATCCATAAGAGGAGTCTCAGGGACTCGCATACTTTCCATACGATCAATTAAACCTTTATTAGTGATAAGCTGACTTATACCACCAATAAGATTACCACCAACTTCAGAAACAAATCCCGGACTTATAAAACCACCACCAGCATATTTGCGAGTTCTACCACCACAACGCATACCTTGTTGAATAGTAGTTAAAGGATTTTGAATTTGAGTTTTATCATTAGATGTAAAAATTACTTCTTGTTCCGTAGCATAACTTCCGCTATTATTCCGTTGAGTACCATAAACAGGAACAGAAATATCAACAATTTGACCACCATCATAATACTTTCTAATTTTACCTCCACAACGTGCTTCAATAGGTTCAGCTTCCATACCAGATTCAGCTTTCATACTTTCTTGAAGATTATAGAGTTGTGCAAGTTCATTTTGAATTGCAGCAATTTGTGCGTTAGTTCTTTGAAGATCAGCATTAGCTTTCTCAGCGTTACGACCATTAGTATTACGATCAATTGCATAAGTACTACGATCAGTTAGAGAAAGCATTCTACCAAGCATCATAGATTTGACCGGAAGAGAACTTTCAAGATAACCTTTATGTTTCATAAGAGGCTTAGCAAGATCAGCAAATGTAGTTCCATTATACTTTAAAGTATCAGAGAATACATAAGCATTATCTGCGTCAGTCATAAGAGCTTCACCACCTTCTACTTCTGCATTAGGTCCATAAGGAACACCACCTTGTTCATGAGAAGGACCATTAACTTCTGCGGTATTAGAAGATGTTTCTTCAATCATACCACCATCGGCATAACGTTTAGCTTTGCCACCACAACGTTTACGTTTAAGTCTTCCACCACAACGAGCGGTAATTCTACCAAAAGCAGAACTAGGATCAACATCACCAAATGGAGTGCCTTGAACAGTAGGTTGAACTAAGTCACTACCGAAGCTAGCATCATCTTGATAACCAGTAACACCTGTGATATTAGAATCACCATATATATCAAGAGTACCTTCTTGTTGAGCAGTGTTGGATAATTTAAGTTCATCTTGAAGAATACGTTCATTGCCTGCAACAATCTGACGTTGCCTATCAGCTTCTTCAGCAGCTTTTTTAGCCTTACGTTTCTTACGACGACCTCCAAACAGTCCGACAATACCACCAATAATAGCACCTGCTGCCATACCAATAGGACCTGCCCAAGCTCCAAGAGTTGTACCTGCTAACGCAGAAGATCCAGCGGCAGCCGCAGCAGTAACTCCAGCTCCAAGTCCACCACCAATAGTAGCACCGGTACTTAAACCAGACATTGTAGAAGCTCCTTGAATACCTTTCTCGACTCCATAACTATGACCTTGAACATCCCCGAATCTATCTCTAAATGCAACTTCACCTCCACCAGCGTATCTACGTCGACGAGGGTAAGCTTTAAGAGTTGAAATGTTTTTAATCATACCACCATTATTAAATTCAGATTTAAATAAGAAGTTAGCACGACTTCTAAGCGTTTTAGTTGTAGAATCATCAACAGTAAAATCCGGTTTTTGATTCTTCATGAAGTAAACAGAAGCATCTTCAGCCGACATAGCATTGACTTTATCTGTACTAAATTTACTATCTTTAGAAGGTAAATAAGTATCAAGATAATAATCAAATTGAGATTCTAAACTATCTTTACGTTTATTAGCTTTAAGATAAGATTGATAACTACCATAAGTATAATTAGGATCTTCAACCCAATTAGTTTTAGGTTTACCTTTATCTTTCTTATCATCCCATTTACGTAGATTCTCAAAACTAAATAAACCATGATTAACAATTCTATTATCACCTTTAGCAGTAGCTCTTTGAGTTTTATTAGATGAAAATAGATCATCAATCGAATCATTTAACGTCTCACCATAAACCATAGACATTAAACCAGTAGCGGCTGCATGATTAAGACCACGCTTCTTAGCATAATTGTAAAAATCACGCATACGTTTAATAACACCATCATCAGCTAGTTGTTGAGGTGTAAAGACTTTAGTATTGTAACCTTTAGTACCAACACCAGTCTCTGCTATATACTTAACAACTTCACGAGCAGGTGCACCGACTTGATAAAGAGAATCAATCTTATGAATCTCAGGACGACCTATAAGACCTTTAGTATTACTCTCTTTATCAAGAGCTTGAATAGCTAAACCTAGAGATCTATTATTAATATCTTTACTTTGATGATATTTAGTAAAAATATCAATAAGAAGACGTCTAGCTTGAGCATCATCAGCGACCTTAGTACGTTTATATTTATTTGGCATACTAATAGTATTTGCAGAGTGTTGCTCCTTACCACAAGCTCTTTCCC
>ULPM01021747.1_pt1 | contig 26572 bp, 24 predicted proteins | sample 1953501 | NCBI WGS metagenome assembly ULPM01 (sample SAMEA4835629, study PRJEB28245) | human gut metagenome | biome: gut microbiome; material: fecal sample | place: Denmark | collected 2008
CGTGTTTGTACCACTATTTGTATCATTACAAATATACAAAAAATCGTGAATATCGGACTATCCTATAAAAGAATAATCCGATATATCACGCACTACATTAAGCTCTTTTACGTCTTGCAAGACCACCGCAAGCAAAACCATTTCTCATGTGATTAGTTACTCCACGAGGCCATAACTTTTCATATAAGCGGGCACTTGCGTAATTATTAACTGCTCCGGCAAGACCTTCAATTCCTTGTAACATTCCTTGTAATCCTTGCGTTCTGACTGCCATTAACTGTTGATTCAAGCCGACAGCTTTGTTATATTCATTAATAGCGTCTTGATACATAATTTGACTATTAGCATTTCGAGCATTAACTCGTTCTTGCCTATTCAAATCATATCTTTGACGTTGATAATCTTTCTTAGCTCCATACAGTTTATTTCGAGCAAGTTGAGCATTAATTGCAAGATTTGCTACACTATTTCGAGCTGTTTGAACATTACTTGTGTTATCAGTAATATATCGAGCAGCTCTACGTTCTTGTGTGCCAAGTTCTTGTAATTCCTCACTTATATCATAATCTGTACTATATTGAACAGCATCTACTTTATTACCTTTCGGAACATGAAGTGTAGATTCAAATTCAATAGCCTTTCGATTAGCACGAGTATTAAGAGCGTTACCTACAATTCCAAACAGTGAACTTGCAAGATTCATACCAAGTCCAAATTCATTAAATCCGAACTTAAATGCAGAACCACCGCCAGCACTTGCAGTAGTTTGAATCGGCGGTAAAGTAGTAAGTTTAGGAGCTGAAACTCCTGTAAGACTATAAGGTGAAGTATATCCACCAAAAGGTCTTTTCTTTCTTACCATTCCACCACAACGCATAACCGGAGCATCATTACGAAGTCCTAAAGCAGTAGCATAAAGTTCTTGAGCTTCAAATAAATCTTCTGTTTTAGCATCAATAGCTTCAGATTCACCACGAGCTTTATTCATTCTATAAACTAACTTTTCAATATTACGAACATTTGTTCCAGTTTGTAATTTGTTAGTTTTACTCTTATCTAATGCAGACAAAGATAATGTAACTCCATCAGCAAGTTGAATAACTTGAGCTTCTTTTTTACCTTTCATATCAGTAAGTTTCTTTGCGTAATCAGCGAAAGTACGATTTGTTCCGGGAACTTTAATCGTATCACTGAATACTTGACCACCTTCAGGAGTTTCACGAACAACTTCACCAGCATACATTCGACCATTTTTAGCGCCGCCGCCTTCAATTTCCGAATCTCCATATATGATTCCAGTTTCACCAGTAGCAGGATTATATTGTTCATGTGTTTGACCATAAGCAACAACACTATTAGATGAATTAGGAACTACTTGACCGCCGGTGTTTAATTTTCTACGACCAATCATTCCACCTAATTTAGCATAAAATCCTGTACCTTCAGAGTAATTACCAAGATTACTTTGTCGAATAGTTGCAACATCATTTTCAACCTTATCTTGCATATTACCCAAAGTCTGCTGACGTTCCATTTCAGCTTGTTCAGCTAAAAGTTCTTGACGACGACGTTCTTCTTGACGCTTTTTCTTACGTCCAGTAAACAGACCAACGATGCCACCAATTAATGCACCGATACCAGCACCGATAGGGCCAAGCCAAGAACCAGCAGCTGCACCAGTGGCAAGCGCCGCAGTTCCACCAACAGCAGCTCCAATTCCCAATCCAGTCCCAGCTCCACTTAAAGCACTACCACCTACGATACCTTCGCCGTCTGCACTATATTTAGATTCATCAATATCACTGGCTTGAACTCGTGTACCCCATTGAACACTACCGGGGTCATTAATACTTGTTCCACCCCAATAGAATTTTCTACGAGGAGTTCCAACAAGTCCACCGAATTTAGCAGTAATACCACGAGAAGTTAGAACTTCATTATTAATCTTATTTTGCATATTAACATAAATTGCTGAATCACGAGCCATCAACTGATTTGCCTTTGCAATACCTTGTGCATTCAAATCAATATCATCTTCAGCATAAGCATCATCTAAATATTTAGTTTTTAAGCCAACGCCTTCTCCATCAAAATAATCTCGATTGTTTTTACCAGCGACAATACTACGATAAACATTACCAGACATAACGCCACCGAAATCTTTTCGCTTACGTCTTACAAGACCACCACAACGAGCAACTCCACGAGCAGAAAGAATTTCATTATTGATTTTGTTCTGCATATTTGCATAAATAAGTTTATCGTTAGTAATTAACTTATCTACATAATTCTTAACCGGGATTCCAGTATCATCATTCTTTCCGCTATGATAAAATATATCAATCATAGCATTACCAAAAAATCTATTACCAGAATCACGAGCCATTCCTAAATAATCAGCGGTAGCATCATGTGTTGAACGAATACCACCGAAATTATATTTTTTACGATTAGTTTTACTCATATCTTCAACATAGTTATCAGGATTATCATCAGTATTAAAATTAGAAAATAATCTATTTCTAATCATATCATAGTCATTAGAACTATTAGTCTTAAATATTTCTAATTCAGATTTATCTCTTCTTTTATTACCAGTAGTATATTCTTTAATAATACTATCTGTATTACGTTCATTAGCACCTTTTAACAATTTCTTATATTGTCTAAAACCAGTTCGACCTACTCGATATGCAAGATTAGACATAAGATTAACAATAGGTTGAGGTAAAGTATTGAAATCATCAATACCATATTTCTCAGAATAAATATCACGAACATCATTGTAGGCTTTTGCCATACGACGATTTAATTCAGCATCAATTTGTTTTCTTGTTGCTTTACCTTTTGCTTTAACAGATTTAGTAAAATCAGAAGTATCATTTAACTTAAAACCGGGACCAATAGTTTTAGCACCACCTTCATATGAAGCATAAGGATAATAATATTTACCATCTTTTGAACGTGAACGAACAGTTTTAAGTTTATCATTTTCTTTAACACGAACAAATTCTTTATCACCAGTCAATTCGTTATCCCAAATATGTTGAGAATACTCATTAATATAACGAGTAACTTGACGAAGACTATCAGGATTAACTTTACGATTAGACATACCATTAAAAGTTTGAGTAACACGACAAGTGGGCGTGCAACCTCCTGCCCCACCGGGGAGCGAGGCCGAAGGCCGAGCCGCACAAGTTGTTACAAATTATCTTTGATTATTACGATTATCAAGAATCCATTCAGGATTAACATCAATAAGTTCCCAAAGTCTGTTATTATCACTATTATTAAACTTCATTATACAATAAACATATTGACAAATGAATTTATTAATATCATACCATTTAGCTTTATGTTTTAGTGCAGATTCATCTACAACTAAATCAGTAATCATAAAAGGTATTTGTTTGTGTATATCATTAACATTATTAAATCTCCAAAGATTTACTTTATTAACACCAGTTGTACCATTATACCAAATATCATTAAATTTAACAAGTTTATAACCAGTACATTGGTCATCATTATGAACCAATATAGCATTAATAGTTTTCTCAAATTCGTTAATAGCAGGTAATAAATTATTAACAATATCAACTCTGTCTTTCCAAGCAATATTATTTAATAACTTATTATAACTACTATTGTCGTTAAGAATAAATTTAATATATGATTCTTTAACAAGTTGATTACCATTATCATCTTTTAAGAATCTACCATAATTATTTTTAGATATTGCATAAATACCATGTTTATCAAACCAAAATAATCCATTTCGATTGGTAATACCTACGATAGGATTATAATCATGGAATGAAATCCAAGCATTAGCAATAGGACTAAAACTAATTGTGAATTGTTTATTATCAACATTTTGGACTAAATATAAGATATTAGTATCTTCATTAAATGCCCAAATTCTACCATTATTTTTAAACGGATTAACTACATCTTTTACAAGATTACCGTCAAACCACTTAAGAGCATTGAGCGCAGTCATATTACTTACTTTATCTCCATTGATATTGAAGATACGTCTATGAACTGCATCAATAACAAAATAACCAATAACATTAACGTGAGTATCAAAATAACTTTGACAACCTATATAACCACTGGGACTATATGTAACCTCTTGAGGTTCCATATTAAATATATCAGCTGTACCTAAATACGAAGTACCTTCATCAGTATTAGAAAGTGTATCACGAAGTTGCAATAAATGCAAACCGTATGTTTGTTGAATATAAAGATTTTTATTGTCAGTTTTTAATGCGATAATTTCACCTCGATTAAAAGGCATATCTTTATAATCATCACTTCTAAATAATCGCCAATTAAGATTAGCATTTTCAGCACTCTGTAATTGACTACGAATTATACGATAAGGATGGTCTTGAGTTCCGGGAATTTCTTCAAAATAAGTAAATGTTTCAATTCCATTCTCATTGTAAACAGGAGAATAACCTTTACCAACACTACTATTTATGAAATTATCAACTTGATAACTTAATTGATAAAATTCGCGTAATTCATTACCCCGTTTATCGTGATATTTGAAAGATTTATCTACGTTATTAACACTAAATCGAGCAAGAATATTGAATTTACTTTCAAGAGGAACAGTGAATATCCAACGATAAACAGTGGCGTTACTGTCTAATTCTTTTGCTTGAGCATCACCATAACGATAATCAGATGATGGAGCAGTAGCTCGAAGTGTTATATATCCAATAAATGTATCACCAACTAATGAAGTTATTATTTCAGAAGAACCTTTAATATTAATTACATTAGATGCAATTTGAAGTTTCTGATTATTAACATCAGAATAAAGTGTTTCAGAATTATTAATTAAATCGGCAATATATCCTCTTGCCCATTCTTCATTATCTGTACCTTTATTAAATCCATCAAAACCTTTTTCAATACGATAATAACTATCGCCAGCAATATTGTTTTGAGAACTAATATTAGCATTGATATATTCAAGTGAAACATCTTTAGTTGTACGAGAAGTATCAATAGTAAGACTATTAATGTCAGCATCTAAGAATCGAGTTCCAGATTCATTAGGATTTGTATCAAATCCATCAAAATCTTCACCTTTCCATTTAGCTGGAAATACTTTTATATCATCATCAAGTTCTTCATTCTTAATAAATTTAAGAACATCAGTTTCAAAGTATAGAGGTTTAAGTTTACCTCGAATACTATTTATCTTATTATAGAGATATTCAAATGTATAAAATCTTGCATTATCTCCACCAAAAGGATTTTTATAAGTTTGATTCTTACCGAAATTGTTAGTTTCAGTATCTCGCATTGCGAAACCTTGTGTAACAATTCGAGAATTATTAATATTATGTTCAACAAAGAAATAAACTATCGAACTAATATATTTATTCATTAAGTCTGTTTTACCAGCAAGATTAGCTTTGATATTGATATTAGGACTTAATGTATAAGTAGGATTCCATTCAGAAGAAGTAGAATATAATTGAGTTAACCAATTAAATGTCGGAGCAGTTGAACCATTAACTTTATAACTTAATCGAGCTTCAATTAAAATATATTTAGTTTCTTTTGCATCAAGATTAATTACGAAATTAGTTTTGGTATTAATTGTATTACCAATAAATGTAGATTTACTATCCGATGCTAAAAGATTAGATTCAGAAACTTCATAATACCCAGTTTCAACTTCAGATTCTTCTGAATCAATCTGTTTAACTACTGATGTAGCATCATAAACTTTTGTAGTTAAATTTATACCAGCAGGTATCAAACTGTCTCCACCAAATGTAGGACTACATTCAACACCAATTAACTGGCTTGATGTACTTTCACTTGTTATCTCCAATACTACAACTTGATAATCAGAAGGATTAACTCCACCTTCAGAATCTTCAGTTGTATACGGTAATGGAAGACTTGGTAATTTCAGTTTACCTTTTGTTAAAGAACGACCTTTTGCTTTAACAGTTGCGTGTCCAGTTGAAACTCCGTATAAAGTGAAATAACGATTACGAGCTATTGTAGGATTCTCATTACCAACTCCAGTTTTAGCAATTTCATCTACTTGTTCAGTAGCATCAATATTAGGTAAACTCTTCCAACTCGGACTTATAATCTTACTAATACTTTCAGATTTATAAGGAATTTTATGAGCATTTTGATTAGTAGAACCTACGGGGTATGCTTCAATATCATAATTATTAGCTTTCCAAGGAATATGATGTATATTTACAAGGTCACCTTTATAATCATAATATCCAGCATAAAGAACATAAACTTCACCACTCTTAAAATAACGTCGAGTACTATTAATATAAGAAGAACTTGGATTCCAACTTAATTGAACATCAAGATTGTTCTCTGTAAACTCTTTAAGTTCACTATCAAGTTTACTATAATCAAGAGTTTTTACATTACCTCGAATAAGTCTATTATTGAAATTAACAAGAGTATTATCTCGAATATATGATATATTTTTAATAAAAATATCATCAAGACTTATAGTAGATAAATATGAAACATCACTTACAATATGAGTAGTACTTACACCATTAATTGAAATATCATTAGTTTCATATGATAATTGAGCTTCGTCAGTAATATAAACAATAGCAAATCTACAATGTTTATATTTAATACCACTATTTCTAAAACTAATAGTAATATTTTTATTGATTTCGATACCTAATGCATAATCTTCTTCGTAATTACCACAAACAATAAGTGATGTACTCAAAGGAGAATAGTTAGTATAAGTACCATCATCAAGACGATATTTAATTGCTATTTGATAAGCACCAGTTTTAAGATTACCACCGTCTTTAACTTCTAATTGAAGTTCAGGATAAGTAACATTTGGAATAAGATTAAATGAATCAACTTCATCAATAGTAATATTATATCCTATAGCAGTATCATCTCCATTGTTACCATCATAAAACGGGTCAGTCATATTAATAATTCTTGTTTCATTTGCTGATTCATCAGTTCCTTCAGTAAATGTAACAATTAAATTTTCTTTATAATTGTATATATAATCTCCATGAATTGGTCTATCAATACTGAATCCAAATGCACCCGATGTACTATACAAACAACGTTTTACAGTTGGGTTATTATCATCAAGATTAAGATATATAATAGCGTCGTTAGTTTGTAAATCAGATTTATCTGCATTATTCCAGTGTTCTACAACGCAAAAAAGTACAACACCAACATTAGTTGGAATTGTACCTATAATATTATATTTGTGATTATCGGCATCGCTATAAATATAAGGAATGATATGCCGATTTGTCGGATGATTTTCAAGAATATCATCTAATTCACCTATGAAATCAAATCCTCTTTCATTAAAATAACTTTGACCTTTATTATCAATAGTTATATTTTTAGCATATCGTAAAGATTTATCTTGTGCAATATGAGGTGAATTATCTAAATCAAGACCTAAAACTTTCATAATTTCTATTATTCTAATGTACGAAGAATAGTAGCAATATTCTCTCGACGGTCGTTACTAAATTTATTACAAGAAACTCGAACTTGTATTCTCATTCTATCGAGTTCTATTGCAGGATTTGTATAAGGATTGTTTGCTGTAAGACTTATAACCGGATGTTTATAACCTCTTAATAGCATTTGTTTAAGAACATAAAGTTTAAGATATTTTTTAAGAGGGCCGTTATTATAAATAAGAGGAACATCCATATTTATAATACTATCATAAACAACTGGTAAAGCTCGATATCTTAAATGAATAGTTCCATAATCAACGTTAGTATGAATCCAGTTATTACTAATGTAATAATAAGGTTGTTCTTTATCAACAGGGGTATGATTAAAACTATTATTTTTATCACCGGGACTTGTTATATCTGCATTTGGAATACCGGGATAAGGAGTATATGTCGGAACAGTTGTTACTTTTTCAGTAATAGTATCTTTGTTAAATTCAGCTGAATTTTTAAGAACAGCTTTTTTGTTATTTATAATGACGTCAATTATACCACGAAAATCCCACGGTAATTGACAACGATGGTCGTCAAATTCAATATCTTTTTCTATATCAACATAAGCTTGAATGAATTTAAGTTCTTCCAAAGCATTTGCAATCCAAATAGGAAAACGACTTACAAAATCATCACTTTGTATATTATAATCGTTATACATATCTGGAATTAATGTAGCACTACTAATGAATATATTATTATCAATCATAAAGCATTATTTTGTTTAGGAAGATTATTTCGATATAGTTTAATAGCTTCGTCAGGATGATTAAAACAAATTGCAAGAATTTTATTGAAACAATTAAGTCTTCGATTTGTTGCAATTTCATCAACAGTTTTACCTTTCATTGCAAAAGGTGTTCTGTCAATAGTTTTTTCACCATTCTCGTAAGCACTACTTGTGTGACCAAATTTGAATTTATAATAGACACTTTGTGGTATTCGACCTTTGACTTTATGATATACAGCTTTTATACACCAGTCATAATCATAATATATGAAATAAGGAATACCATTTGGATTATCAGCAGTTCGTATATTAATACCTTGCTCTAATAATTTCTTTTTTAAGTCTTTTGTAGCACCCCAATCGACAACACTACATACATCACCGGGCATTGTCTTTTTATAGTAAACATAAACGTAACCTACGGAACTACCAAAAGAATAATTATTACCTTTGCATAGTAAATTAGCTATCTCATTATTAACTTCATCTTGCATATAAATATACATTTCAGAAGGTAATTCTTTAAGAGCAGCAAGAGTTTCTATATCATCATCAAGTTTATCAAGACGTTCATAAACTAAATAATTATAACTACGAATATAACTCATTAGTTTAGTACCAAGTAGAGTATCTTGTTTCTTATTAAAATAAATCTTACTACGATTATCAATATCGAATACTACTGAAACATCAACACCGGCTTCTTGATATTTAGCAAGATTATCTTTGATATTATAAATACAATCATTGCGTCGTTCATAAGCAAGATGTAATTGTTTAATTAAAGAATTAAGTTGTATTTGAACTTCTTTAACGAAATCTCTCCAATAATATTCGTTATCAACCATAATGATAGAAGCATGATATTAATCTTGACCATTACCACGTTGAGCAATAGTAGGATTATTATTATTCGTTTTAATATCCAAATCTTGAGGATAAATACCAAATTCAGTTTTAAGTATTTCTTGAATTATACTTTCAAGCATATCATTAGGTAAAGGTAATTCAATATCTTGACCATCTTCATTCTTAAAGAACGAAAGAACTTCATCAGGATTTTCAAATATACCTGTAATCATTACTTCATTAATTGGTCGTCTATCATCAATATCTTTTGTACCAACTTTTTCAGCAATAATTATATGACCGTTTAATATAATATAAGCTCGTGGATACCCGGTGGGAGAGTAGGTTGGACGCCCACTTTGACGTAGTTTAAGAGATGTAATAGAACTCTCATACATATATCCATTACCAACAGTATCACCTACAAATGCAAAAGGCGCATCACTTTGTATGCGCACTGGTGTAGGAACTTTGTACTTTGTTCCTAACAATCTAATTTTATTAGCAACTCGATATTCAGTAGGAAGAATATCACTATATTTCAACTCTTCAACGGGAGCAATAAAAGTAAGTTTAAGAATATCATCTATTCCATTTTTCTCAATGCTTTGTCGAATACGATTTGCAAACATAGTTTTAATCATATCCTTAACACGTTCTTTAAGTTCGTGATTATTAGGTTGATTAACCATGTTTGCAATACGAGCTGCATATTGATTAAGTGTTCCCATATCTTACTTATTTAGATTCAAAAGATTAGCAATAGTATTTTGTTTTTTCCAAATATATTTTTCATCATCAGGATTAAATCCTTCTACGATATTATATTCAAGAGAAATAAAACCAATAGGTGTTTCTTTAATAGGGTCTTTAATAAGAAAAGTATAAGCAGACTTCATACCTCTACTTTCAAGTTCATCTTTATAACATCTATCTTGAAACTTATGTTTACTAACATCATTACAATAATGACGATTTCTAACAAGAAGATTATGAAATAAATAAGGAAAATTATTAACAAGAATATCCTTAAAAGATTTCTTATAAGATACTACACAACAATCATAATCTTCACCAACAACAGTGTATTTATCCATTTCTACACCATTAATGAAATGACTGCCATTATGAAAATAAGCAATATAAACAGCATTAGCGTGAATAGTATCTCGAATAGAAGCACATATCTTATCAAGTTCTATATAACAATTACTTTTTTTAATAGTAAGTTTTTGTTCTTTACGTTTAGGAAATAACCATTCTTTTAGATAAATACCAGCAATCGTACTTATGGATGTTATTATAGCTACTATAATAGCTGTATAATCGAACATAGATAGGCGTATAAGAGGATTAATATTAATAGGTATATTATATTGGGCTACTAACAAATATACGTTAAAATCCCCCATTTCCAGCCGTAATTACATGAAAAAAGACGTGCTAATCTAATAGCATGTCTTACCAAACAAATTACAATAGCCCATTAAATAACCCTAAAATATTCCCAAACCTTATCACTACTTGCATCTTCATCCTCAAACCAATTAGCAATAGTAGCTTCAATATATAGCATAAGGTTCATTAAAATGTTTACCAGCTAAACGTTCATGAAAATCTTTCATTATTTCAAATAAAGATTCTTCACTAACATTAGTATTTTCACAAACAGCTTCTTTGAAATGACATATAATATCTCAAGCATTATTAGCATCTATACGAACAGTCTGCTTATAATGTTCCATTAATTTATTTAGATTTTTCATAATTTTCAATATTAGTTTTTAATTCATTAAAGTCATCTTTATCAAAAACAACAGTTTTATTCATAAAAGGAATAGTAATTTTTACAGAACCTTTACCAATAGTTACACCATTAATTGTATTAGCTTTTGAAACAATTAATCGGTCAATCATATCAGTAAGTAAACCATCTGCATCTACCATACCTTTATCATCTGCAATTAATGATAGAGCTTTATCTAATTTTAAAACATTATTAGTTACAACTTTTGATATATAAGGTTTAGCAACAATATCAAACAAAGGATTATTACTTGATATATCAGCTATTTTAGTATTAATAAATTTCAGAATTTCCTCAATTAAATTATCTTTGTTAATCATAGTTTATTTATTTATAGATTCACAAAATTCTTTATAAGTAAGATTGGGATTAGCTGAAGCAGCAATTTGGAACTTTTCAAATAGTTCTAATTTCTTATTAGATTCAGCTATAATTGCATTCTTACTTGACTTAACATAATTAAGTTGCTGTGTAAGTAAATCTTTACCAACTTGAGATTGTTCAATTACACCTTTAACAGAATTAATAAGTGCTTCTTGAACAAGTTGTTTTAATTGAGTATCTATTTGGATATATTTAGTATCACTAAATAATATATTTCGTTGTTCTTCATTTAAGCTACTAATTTCATTATCAATAGCTGTCCATAAAGAATCTTTTTGTGGATTAGCTTGTTGATTACTTCCAGCCATTTTATCTTTAATAGCTTGAAGATATTTTACACGTTCATCAATTTCTCTTGTATAATCAACAGCTTGAGGAAAAGGATTTGAAAGGATTGGATCATATCCAATATTAAATGTAGGGCCATTCATAATTGTAAGATTTAATTGAAAAAGAGAAGTACTCCGGTTTTTACACCGAAATACTTCTCGAATAGAAAGAGTAGATTAATTAGCAGAGGGAGCAGGTGTCGTCGCACGACAAGCGCAAGGGTCATACGAACTATAACCCGTAACCGTAGGAGTATTCGGAAGAACAACTTCACCCGAAATCATACGACAAGTACGACGGAACAGATTAAACTCAGCTTGCTCAGCAACACGAGCAATAGCAGCCTGAATAAGAGCATCCTGATAAGGACGAGTAGCACGAAGAACAGCTACTTCTTTCTCAAGCTCACCAACACGAGCATTAGTAACATCAAAACCATCACGCTGATTTTTATACAGAGCAAAGTCTGCATCTACTTAACTCTTATAAAGACCAAACATTTCAGCATTAATCGTCTGACGGTCATTAAAACGAGCGGTCTGACCATTGAAAGCCAAAGTCTACATACCATTGATAAGTTCACACTTATCTTCTTTCTTTGCAATACCCTCGGCACCGATTGCAGCCGCACCAGCAAGACCAGCACGGTTTCCGAATAAACCACCGCCAAGACCACCGCTTAACAACCATAAAGCCGTACCAGCACCACGAGTTACTTTTGCCATGACTTAATTAGTTTTAGTAGTTTTATCAATTTTCTTATAATCAATACCAATCTTTTTTAGAATCGGTTTGAATATCCAACTCCAAGCAACTGGTGCAAGAATAGCAGAATTAATAAGAATTGTAGTATTCTCATATCCACCTGCTACATATCCTGCGGCAATAGCAAAACAACTAATTAACATAACCAGTCGTTTAGTCCATGTGCCAACAGATTTATCACCATTAATATCATCTATTGCTTTAATAAGTATATATGTTAAAACATTCACACAAAGCATAAATGATAAATCGAAATGAGTACTGAATAACTCAACGAAATGTCCTACGAGTTGTTCCATTTACCATTCATCAATTTCATCGACCACCATATTTCTTATTTGGAATATATTTTAAGAAACTAAAAGGAAACAATTTCTTTCTAAAATCTTTATCAAATTCTAAACTTCTTGCTTCACCTTCAAAACAAATATCTTTATAAGCTCGGTTATAAGGAGGTAATATAATTTCAATTATCCAACTAACAACATAAGCTAATAAAGGAAATATTGCAGTACCAAGTAACCACCACCAAGAAACATTTGTAGTAAGACTTAATATGATACTAACCAAAAAACTTGTAGCAAAAAGAGTAATTTGCTGATAACTATGAACAGTTTCATGTCGTTCAACAGTTTCAGTAATTTTATCTTTATATTCAGTTCGTATGATTAACCACCATAATATTGTCATACATAAATACCCTTTGAACGGTAAGAATTTACAATAGACTTTAATCATAATTTATAATAAATTAAATTTGTAAATTAGGTTCTGATGTAGTACTATTAAGGTTAGCTTTTGCAAAAGAAACAATATCACCAAAAGTTTTAGAACCTGTATAATAAGGCATATTACCTAAATTTTTAGCAGCAAGTGAAAACCATGTAATCTTTGGTCTAAATTGACCATTAGCAACTATATATTCGGTTTGTTTTAATAAATCTACTATAAAATGTTTATTAGTATCTCTTGTTAATGTTAATTCAAAAGCAGTAAATAATGAAGTAGAATCATAACCAAATGCAACAACATTATATTGTCCCGGTTCTGAAATTACACTATTGATTGTTAAAGACCCCCCCCACTTACAAAATAATCATTTCTAAATTCAATAACTAAATCATAAATAATAGAATCTTCCCAATTAGCAAGAATATTATTCCAATCATTTTGAACATTTTCAATATTTGCACCTTCTCTTAAATTCCAAACAGAATGAGTACTTATATCAGGATTACCAATATATAAAAATCTTATAGAAACAGGAACTTTGATTCGTTCAGTATTATATGGAACTTCAACTACTTCAAAAATAGCACTTTCAGAAAAACCTATTTCACAAGTTTTAAAATTAGAATCATTTGAAGAACCACCACCTTCAGGCCAATCCTTATATTGAAAGTTTTGTAAAGCATTCCAAAGTTCTTCATCAGTAGCTCTATCACAATCAATACCTTGACTAACCCAAGATTGAACTTCTAATTCAGAAGGAATATAGTAACGGAATTTAGTATTAGAAGAAGGAATACCCGGATTGGAATCACTCATTCTAAACATAATAAACAACGGTACTGCGATACCAACATTGTTAACATTATAATTAGTAAAAATCCAAAAATTATAGATATTAGTATCATTTTCTTTATAATGAACTGTTCGTAATCCATTAATAATTGGATTTTCTATTTCATCATCTTGACCAAATTTCAGAGTTTGATTACTTCTTTGACCAGCATCATCTGAAGGTTGGGGCATGAAAAAATCAATAAGCTCACCAAATTGAGCTTGTGTAGGTATTTTACCTGTTTCAAAATATTGTTTAAGCTGACTTTTAGTTGCCATAATTTAATTGTAATTATTTGAATACGATATAATCACAATTATAACTATACCATATTCTTACTGTAATGCGTAATAAAACATTTGTAAGAAACCATCATCAATATCTTCTTTAGTTGGGCCGTTGTTTACTTTAATAATATCCCATTGTCTTTGAATATCTTCGAAATTTACATTTTCAGTAATTCGATAGATATATGAATGAGTAACCATATCGTCACCATTTGAAGTTCTAACTTCAGTAATTTGATAAGGTATATTAAATACACCATTTGAGTGCATTAATCTATCTGTTTCAAATATATAGTTTCGATACATACCCTCATTATTATCAAAAACATTTTTACGATAAGTATGATGTTCAGTATCTATAAATGTATAATTATAACGTTTTAAGTCAGTCAATGCCTCAGTATCATTCCAATCGTTTCCATCTTGATTCCATAAACTTTCAGACCAATCTCCAAAAGCATATTGAATATAATTTCCGCTACTTGGACTATTACCAAGTTCACATTGCATTCTTAAAATAAGTGCAGGATATTTATATGCTGATTCAAAACCACTACCTTCAGATTCATCATATAAAGCAAGAAATATATAATAAGTCCAACCTTCATCTCTATCAACAATAGTTCTGAATCCATTAATAAAAGGTTTATTAGGAGTTTCTACATTAACAGTTTTGTCCCCCCCCTTCGTTATTAGGGATTTTATCTATAAGACTTTCAAAATCACTTTGAGTCGGAATAGCACCAGTTTTGAATAGTGCTTTGATTTGAGCAAGTGTCATATTTGATTAATTAAGATTAGTAATAATACGTTTAATTTTAGCAAACAAACTTTCAGATTTAGTTTCTGTTGCAACTTCAGCAGGTTCTTCTGATAAAGTTTGAACATCATTAGAACGAGTATTTGGTGTACGACCAATTTGGAAAATATAGTGGTCAATACCATTACCTTGAATCTGCATATAACCAATACCATCAGGCCCAGCTGATTGAGTAATAGTAACAGATTTAGAAGTAGCTCCAGAATATGAAGCAGTTACAGTAGCAGTTCGAGCTGCAACATTATTCTTTGAAGCTGTAACAGTAGTTCCACTTAATGTAAATCCAGCACCACTAATTGCTAACGTTGGAGTTGCAGATTCAGTAGTAGCTATTCCAGTAGAACCTGATGTATAAACAGGAGTTTTAGAACGAGTACAACTTGAAGTAATAGTAGAAGTTCCACCTGATGCAGCAATAGTTGTAGGATTTGCTGTAATACCAATATTCCAACTACCGTAATTATAGGATTCAATCTTGTTAGCTTCTTGATAAATATACATTGTTCCACTTGTAGATTTACCATTAGCTGACCAAGTAACAATTTGACTCTTTACAGTAGTTTGAGAAGAAACAGTGGTTCCTTTTGAAGATGCAGTAGCTTCAATAAAAGCAATACTCGGTGAAACATTATTTGTTCCACTTGAAGCATTTTCAGTTGTAACATTTTGTGTAGAACCAGAATCATATTGATACGTAGTAATAGTAGCAGACTTGCTCCAACTTTGAGTACCATTTCCAGCTTTAGCAGTAGCAGAACCACCACTTGCAGGAATCGTAGCATTCGTAATTGTACCAGCTGTTATATTACCATATGTATAAACACCACCAGAAGTAGATTTAACAGTTTTACTGTTTGTTATACTCTTAGAAGCAGTAGCTGACTTAGAATTATCTCCGTTATTTACAGCTTTTATAGTAATAGTATCAGTAGTTTCATTAGTTCCCATACTACTATGAGTAATCGTATTTCCAGATAAACTAAATCTACTATTACCGTTAACAGTCATAGAAATTGATAAACTACCACCAACGCTTCGTGTTTGATTCGGGCCAGTAGCACCCGAACTATACAAAGCATTATAAGTTTCAGTATTAGTAACAGAAGCACTTACAGTTGCAGAACCACCAGCTGCTGTTAAACCACTACCGATACTTATGGTAGGAGTTCCGTAAGCAGTAATCCGAGGATTGTAATTACTATTAGTTACTTTATTTTCAGCTTGATAAATATCAGTTGTTTTATTTGCAACAGCACCACCTTCACCAGTATAAGTTACAGTAACTTGTCCAACCTTGGTTCTTGCCTTAACTGTGGTTCCAAGAGAAGAAACTGTAATTTCACTTGTTTTTGAATAAGTAACTGTACCAGCACGAGTCGAACCAGATGTATAACTAATTGTTTGCGACATATTAGAAATACTGGTCGAAGAAGTTCCACCACTTGCAGGAATATCAGATGCTAAAACAGAACCACCTGTTAAAGCACCATAAGAAGCCTCATTGGCTTCTTGATAAATAGTAATAGTTGATGATACTGTTTGACCATCAAATGTATTTGAATATTTACCAGTTACAACAATACTTCTCCTACTACCAACAGTTGTAGTTCGATTACTTGCAGTAACCTTAGTACCAGATATAGAAAATCCAGTAGCACTTCCTGATAGAACTGGTGTAACATTATCTGTACTAACTAAATTACCATTACGATACGTTTTAAGTACAGCTGTAATAGTTGCAGTTCCACCTTTTGCGGCAATTTCAGTATTATCACTATTTAACGTTAAATCATATGTATAAGTAGATGCTTCTTGTTCAACAGTAAGAATAACTTGTTTACTGGAATCTTTTTTACACTTTCCAATAAACTGCATACTTCTCTTAGAAGTACCTTTTTGAACAGGTGATGAAATTTTAACAGTCTGATTTCCTTGAAAAGAGGGAGATTCAATATTAATTGAATCTCCACTCCCGTCATTCCATTTATTAGTGATAACACTCATAAATGATTAATTAATTTATTCAGCAGGTTCGAACGTCCATTCGTCATTCGACAGAACACTCAGAGTCTGCTCACCACCACCCTTCGGAATAGTAACAGTTGCAGTAGTTGTACCCTGCGAATTGAGATACAGATAGCTGTCACCAAGAGCCTGAGTAATAGTAATAACTTTAACAACACTCGCGCCTTCACCTTTAATTTCAAGAGTTGCAGAACGAGCTTCAATAGTTTCATTCTTCGGTACAACAACAGTAACATCATAAGTATATTCTCCAGTAGCACCGGGGTCACCAGTAATAGCAGTACCAGACGTAGCAGTTGTACTACCATTAACCTTAAATGATGTTACATTTGCAATACCGAAGTTAGTTTTCCATGCAAATGTAAGAAGTTTCGAGTTAGACTTACCAGTTACATGAATTGTTTCACCACCTTTAGCAACATTAATAGTTAAACCATCGGGAGTAATAAATTCGTCAGCAGCCTTTTCAAGAACCGTGACTGTAACTGCGTTAGACTTTCCAACAATCTTACCGGGAACTTGAGTACTTCTATCAGTACGACCAGTATAAGGATTCACAGAATTAATCTTAATCTGTGCATTTCCAGTACCAGTTTTAGGAACCCATGATAAATAACTCGGAATAGTTGCCATTTGTTTTTTTTTTTTTGGTCGATTAACTATAATAACAAACTAATTACCAAATTCCCATTCAGCTGTATCACTTGCGAAAGCAGTTATGGTATCATGATAATTATTATCTTTATTTAGAATAACAAGAGTTTTATCAACAGCTAATTCTACAACAGGTTCATCTATTGGCCAAACTTTTTTACCATTAAGCCACATATCAAGAACCTGCCGACGATTACCATTAAGCATTACGACAGCTTCCGTAGCTCGTTCAAGAAGATTAAGTTGTGCCATAGTTGTAGATTAATATTAACCTTGCGGTGTTTCAAGAGCAGTTACACGACTTTCCAAAGAAGTATAATTACTCTCTAATGTACTTACTTTACCACTTAAAGTAGTAACAGTTTCTTGTAATGTATTAATAGTACTTTCAAGAGTTTCTACTTTTGTTTGTAATTGTTGAACAGTTGAAGATTCAGCCTTAGTGGCTAAACCTTCAACTACAAAAGTAATTAACTTCTGAAAAGCACCAGTTTTCGGAGGCCAGTTTAAGGCACAAAATACTTTACGAATTACTGATTCTTTCATATCATTAAACCGTTAATTAGATTCGACATTACCAACCCTAAATATAGGATGTTTAGTACCATCACCTTCAATTTGCATATAATCAATACCGTCCTCAAAACGAAGAGTAACAGGTATGATTAAAGATTCATCACTTTCAGTTTGAAGAGTAACATCAATTTCTTCAGTAATAAATCCAGTAGCAACAAATTTGACTTTAATAACAGTTCCCGGTATAGCAGTATAGTTAAATCCGATACTTGCTACAACAGTTCGTAAATCTTGAGGCATCCATTCACCATCAACTAATACAGAAGCAGCAGTAACTGTTTCAACTGGTGCGTTCTTTTCAGTAACAGCGAATACAAAATATTCCTTAGTTGTAGGTTGAGGAGGAGTTTCCTCTGTCATTACGACTTTAACATCAATCGGTTCTGTACTACCATCTTCTAAAACAATATCTTTTTCAGTATCGTTGTATCCGGTAGCAGTAAACTTAACACGAATAGAAGTTCCGGGTTCACCAGTATAAGCAAATCCCATTGCTCCACCTTGTAAAGTTTGTTCAACCCAACTATTATTATTCCATAAATAACCATGAACACCTGTTGTGATATTAACAGATTCCTCAGTTACAGCATGGATATAATATTGTTTAGTAGTAGGTTCAGGCGGAACCTCTTCAAGTACAATAGTAACACTATGTTCACCAGTAGAATTAATCGTACCAGTTCCAGTGTTAGTTATATAACCAATTTTAGAAGCTCGGAAATCAACATTCGTTCCAACTGGAGCTGTAACAACTTCAGATTTACCAGTAGTCGATTCATCATTACCAAGAGGTTTCCAACTACTTTCAGTACTGAGTTTATACTCAAACGCAACACCGTCTAAAGCAGTAGATTCAGTATTTACAGCAGTTGCATAGATAGTACCAGTTTGAACTGGAACTTTATCCATTTCAACAGTAACTTCTGCGGTAGGAATTGCATAAGTTACCAGTTGTTCAACCTCTATATAACCCGACGAAACAAACCTTAAAATTCGGCTCGTATTGACATCTCCGGTGAGTTGTAGCGGCGTATCTTTTGTGACTTGACCTAATATACCACCCGTGTCCTTATCATAGACGTATGCGGCTATTTTGGCCTTTGTTTCGCTATCGACCACCGTAAGACTTACAGCACCTTGTTCAATAGGAACAGCAGAAAGAGTTATATTACGTGTAATATTTTCATCAAGCGTAAGACTTTCAGAATAAGGAATATATCCATCACACGTAATCTCAATATCTACATTAATCGGATCATAAGTTTCAACTTCAACAGAACCAGTTCCAGTAACAATTACTGAAGTTGTTTCTTTATTAGTAATCTTAATTGTAGATTCAGCAGGAGTTGCATTTACAATTAATGTTTTCTTAGTCTTAGGTGTAAGAACAACATTAATTGTTGTATTTTCAACACCTACATCGACATAAACATCCTTTGTAATATAATTCTCTTTTTCTACAATATAATGTAAACGACTTTGAATTAAACATTCAAGACTTGCACTGCCAACACCTGCTGATTCTTTACCTTCTGAATTAATCATTCGTATAGTAGAATCAACCGGAACAGCTTCAATCTTAATTGTTATATAATCCTCTTCATTTCGAGGAATACGAATCCAAAGTATACCATCTTCAAACGTAGTAGGAATCTCGCTTGTAACTTCAATTTGATTAATACTATTGCTACGAACATGATTATTATGTTCTACAACAATACCATAAATCTCATTAATAGCATCTACAATACGTTTATTATTAGTAACAAGTTCTTCAGAAGTTTTATCTTGCTTATTAATAAGCAAACCTTGAAGTTCTTGAGCTTTTTGTTTTAATTTCTCAATGTCACTTGCGGCAGTTGGCAAACCAACTTGTGCAGCAGTAACTCTATGAGGGTTATCATAATTACGAATATGAGCATTGAAATTATCTTTATCATTCTCGTAATCTTCTTTATCAAGTTTCTTGTTTATAGCAGCCCAAACATCTTGAAACTTCTTATTAACTTCTGCAACATGATTGTTAATCCAAACATTCAACTGTTTGAACCAACCTTTAACCCTATTTTCAAGAGCATCAATGTACTCTTTTTGAGGTCGAGATACAGGTTTATCCATATCGGCAGTGTTATCAACATTGCCAAGACCAACTTGTTCTTTTGTTACCTCATGAGGATTAAACTTATTATTAATATGTTCAAATAAAAGTTTTGTAAGTTGTTCAACAGGATTTAAGTCTTCTGCTGTAAGCTCACGAACATATACTTGAACATCAAGAATCTCATTAACAGCATCATTAAAATCAAAATTGGTCTTTACATTCGTCCGATAAATCCACCAAGATTTACCTTCATGAACATAAATACCAGTAAGAGTGAATATCTGATTACTTATGATACCTTGTACTGTAATTGTATGTATAGAACGAACAATCGGTACAAGTATATAAAGATATTGTTGAGTTGATTTAACCCACGGAACTTTATATTCATAATGTCCTACATCAATATTTCGAGATTCAAACTCGGTAATCTTTGCAGAACTAATATCAGATTTTTCAGTTAGCTTAAATAGAGCACTATTATCGTAAGCAGTTACATTAGTTAAGTCTATTTCAATCCTCTCCTTTGTCCTATATAAATATAGATGGCCGTTCTTTCGATAGTACATATATAATGTAGGAACTGTTTTAACACCAGCACCTTCACCATCTACTGTACCAATATATTCTCCGGTTTGGCCATTATAAACACTCGGATATACACCATCTTCAAGCACACCAAGCGCTACAACATTTCGAAGATTAATTACTGCCATACCAAGAACAATAACGAAATAAATACTCCAACTACAAAGTTAATAATAATAGGATGAATTTTAAGACCAGTTATTGTTTTCTTTCTTGCAGCTTGAATACCACAAATAATGATTTGATAAGCTAATGTAATCCATAAGCTCATAAACCAAGTAACAACAGTAGCCTTAAATAAAATACCTACGACAGTAGCAATGACGAAACCAATAATAATATCGTCTTTATGTTCTGAATAATAACCACTTAAAAAAGTAGTTATTTTATTCCATATTTTCTTTATCATAATACTAATCGTATTTATTGTTATATGACGATTAATAATAATAATGGTGCAACTTGTATGGCTCGGCCTGCGGCCTCGCTCCCCGGTGGGGCAGGAGGTTGCACGCCCACTTGTCACATAACATTAGCATCATTAAGAGAATAACTCCTAACACCACAATTAATAGCATTAGGAGTTATCCTTGTGGTTACATTTTTAACAAATCAATTTCTTACTTAATGAGTGCCAATACCCCTTCAAGTGCAGTAATTGCAGTACTCTTGGTATTGTCAATAGCAATAAATTGAGTAACCTGTAAACCCTCTGTATGTAAATTAAAGGGATGTGTGAAATCAGCACGAGAAGTAATTACATAAGTGTCATACATAACACCCTCGGTAGCTGTAAAAATATCACCATAAACACGGTCATATTCCTTGAAATTAGGATTATAACCTACACCGGCAACATCTGCTTCTTTCTCAAGTTTAGCAACTTGGTCATAAGTACCAACTGGAGTTTGATTCTCGTCACCCTCTTCAAGCGTAGCACGAAGAATACCATCAAACGTCACATAATACTCAAAACCTGCGGCACCAGTGAACGTAACGCTTGCTTCGGTGAAATCATCAATCGTAATGCTATCAGCACCAAAACGAGCATTAATCTTAGTTAAAGTCTTTTTAACTTCAACTTTCAGACGAGCAATAATATCTGCACTTGCTTCGTCAATTCCGTTGATAGTTACGCTGGCATTGTAAACTTCCAGAGGATAACCACCAAACGAATTAATAGGTTTGCACGAGATAATAACCTCAGCATCGAAACCTTGATAACCAATACCACGATTAGCTACAAGATTCGTAAACTTATACGTTTTACCAGCAGGAGCAAGATATTTTTCTTTATGTTGCTTCGACCACTTAGGATTAATCCAAACGCCGCGTTTAACCTTGCCATCACCAAGACCAAGAACAAACTGCAACATCTCATCATCCTTGACATCCGAAGCAGCTGCAACGACTTTACCAGCCGAATTAAGAAGAACAGCTTGTCCGCGAGTCAGCTTGCTAACATCATTATTAGCAAGTGTTGTCAGAAAATCATTTGCGACAATTACACTTTTCATTTTCTATTCTAAATTTGATTGTTGTTTAACAGCACTAAAACTGTCATCTTTAAGAACAAGAAGAATATCGCTAACTACACTATCTATGAAATCAGGTGTAACTTCCATATCTGACATTTGGTTAATATCAATATTAAAAAGACGTGGTTTCTTAATATATGAAATCTTAACCGCATCAACACAAAAATCATCACCGTAATAAACAAACAGCCTATCATTAACAAGTTCACTTATTGGATTAAGATGCCTATTTTTATTACCATAGAAGTTGTTTAGAGTAGCTCGAATATTTTCGGTAGCAATTAAATCATTTTCAGAAAACTTATTTCCTACATTTACGAACTCATCATAAGTAGTATTATAAGTAATAACAGGAATGTCTGTATTATTAACTTTCAATGCAATTTCATCTTTTGCATTAGAAGTAATAATAATACAATCTTTATAATAACGACCAATCAGATTCTCCCAATAAACATTATATTCATTAGAAAGAGCTTGACGTAATCTATCACAAGTCAAACCTGCAATTTCATACAAATCAATCTTATCTGAATCACTATCATAAAGAGAAAGAATATCTGAAATATCAATCTCATTCCCATTAACAATAATTTGTCCATTAAATTCATCACCAGTTAAGGCAATTTTAGACAAATCTATTAAATGATAATACAAATTCTTAACTTCATCATCAGGATAAACTTCATGTAAATTCTCAACAAGTCGAGTTTTACCATAAGTTAATCGAGAAGTAGAAGAAATAAGTTTTAGATAATCACCCGGAAGAATAACGAAAGCTCTATTTGGATAATCCGCATCTTGCTTATCACGTTTAAGTTTAAGCCACGGAGTTTCACGTTTTAATGATTGAATATCATCTACACGTTTTTTACTATCTTCAAGACCTTCGCCTTTATAATTAGTTTTCCTATTTGATTTAGTTTGTATATATTTAACGGCAGCTTGATTCAGCATCATATCAATAAACTGAGGAGCAATACTCCGATGTCTATTAGATGTTATCTGCTGTATTCGTTGCTCTATTTCGATGTGTAACTCTTTTACCGTTTCATACATGACTAACCTTTCAAACTACGATACTTCGCGTTCCACTCGGCAACAATACCTTTGTTCTTATCATTCGAGAAATACGAGATAGCATCATTAATATTATTACCAATAACATTTTCCGGATTAGAAGCATCGACAATGATAGAACTATTCGGAAGCTGTCGAATAATATTCATCCAAAGATAAATAGTAATTTTAGCTTTCATCTCCAGATGTTTATCATCAACAATACTAATAAACTTCTGCGGGTCACTGTCAATAAGTTCAAGAAGAACAGATTGCTTATCATCGGCAGTCATTGCCATAAATTCTGAATAATCACCTACGCTACCTGTCGATACAACAACGTTGTCAATAAGTGCGCTATTCGGATTATTAATAAGCTCCGTATATTTCTTGAGAGCATCAGTGCGAAGTTTCGTCCGAGCAGCTTTGAGTGCTTTACGCTCACTATCCGAAGTAAGATAAAATTGAATATTGACGCTTTTATTAATGTCTTCAACTTTATTAGCAACTTTGCTACTTAAAAGGCAATATCTCCAACTAATATAATCGGGAATATTAACAAAAGTAACATACTTATAAAGTTCCGTTTCATCAAGTTCCTTAATCCGTTTCAGAACAATAGCTTCAAGTTCTGAACCAGTTTCATTCTTAATCTTATCAGCTTTTTTAAGTTTACCAATAAGTTCGTCGATATTACTTTTCAGAGCAGGATTACCTAAATCTAAAACGTATGAAGTATCGAACTCTAAGCCATGAACAGGAATCTCAAGAAGAAAATCATTTAAGTATGTAGTGATTCGTTCTTGCCAAGAACTATCAATAGGAGATACACCAACAACAGTAGGAAGAAGAACTCGCATTTCCTCACTACGGCTCAGCAGTTCATTAACAGGACGAATAGCAGAACCAAGACGAAGAAAGTCAGTTTTGAAAGCATCTTTATTCCGAAGTTCAAAAGAAGAAGGATTGTTCCTCCATTCAATACGAACTGAACGATTAACTTTAATCATATTTTTAACATTTTAAGTTATTCAATCTTTTATATGTTAATGAGTAGTAATAACCTTTCGATTATTACTACTCAAATTGGGTGTTTAGTTCAGAGCTAAATCAAGCCAGAACGAAGTAGTAGGATTATCAATATTGATACCCTGCGAACCAAGAACTTCATAAGAAGCAATATCCTTCGTATCCGACAGTTGAGTACCATTTGCAAGTCCCCACGAAGCAGGCAGTTCAGCCATACCTTTATAGACACCTACTTTATACTCACGACCCTCTTCACAAACAAACTTAATATTACGCTCACCATTCGAACCCATAGTATGGTCAAGGAATACAGCACTATAAGAAGTAATAGGCAGACCTTGATACATATTACCAGCTTCACGGTCACGACGAGCACGAATACCGTGGTCGAACATATCAACAATCTTGACAGTAAGAATCTTACCATTAAACATCTTATAACGGTTAAAATACTTACCATAAGACATCATCTCACCATTACCACTAATTTCCTCATTTCCAAGAGTTACAAAGTAATTCTTAAGACGAGCATCATAGTAAATAGCATCATTGAACATTCGTGCAAAACCTTTACCGCAATAAAGAACAAGTTCCTCAACGGTAGAATCAATACGATTGTCAAAGATACGAGTAATGATACGGTCGAAACGATTAAGTGTCAGAACAGAATACGTTTCATAATTACCAACGGCCTTGAGAATATCAAGAACACCAGCACCACGAGGAATTGCCTCACCAGTCTTTTCATCCTTTAAGTGGATAATACCATTCGAATCGCGGTTGTACTCCGAGAACCACAAGTCCTCTTCGAGCATCTCGCGTCGCATGATTTCCCACATCTTCATTTCGTAAGGCATCCACAGACTACGCTCACCACCAGATGCAGTATCAAAGGCAATATTAACAACCTTATTACCCATGTTACCAGCAATCTCTTTCGAGAAACGGTAGTAACCATACTGGTTGGTTGCCTTGCTGAACGACTGGTTATTCGAGCGGTTTCCGTCAGACTTGCTACCCGGAATAGTCGAAGCACCTAATGCCCAAATAGCACCACTAATGAAGTCTTTTGCAACAGCATCAGCCGAAATAGGAGCACCCGACATATTGGTAAAACGATAAACGTATCCACCAGTCGAAGTAGCAATACCCTCATTCTGAATACGCCATTGCATACCCGAAGGAGCAATAGCCGTGTGCTGATAAATAAACCAATTATCCTCCATTTCAACCTCAACAGTTCCGTAAGGCTGAATAGCACTTTTATCAGATACCAGCTTTTTCAGACGAGAAGTAACACGCTGACGAGGAGCAATTTCCCAAGTATATTGAGTATCACCACCATTCAGCTTAACTTTTGTTGTAACAGCACCCTGACCCTCAGTAAGAGTAAGAAGAGGATACTTGTCACTATCCTTACCCCAAAGATAAGTAAGATTACGATTAAGTTTAACAGGGTCAATCAAATCAAAATTCAGAAGCATATTAGCATCTGTATATTGATTCGAGTCAAATTTTACAGTTCCAATTTCACGCATTGTAAATTAGATTTTTGGTTAAGTTATTATTATAAGGCAAGAACATTTGCTTTATTTAATAGGTAAAACAATTTTATCATCCTTTGCAATCTTTTGAACTCTGGGATTACCATTGTTTTTACCAGTCTTACTTGCTAATGAACGAAGACGTTTAACTTCTTTTTTAGCAAGTTCAGCTTTAATCAGTTGGTCAACTCCACCATCAAGATTCATAATGAATCGCATAGCCAATTCAGCAGGATTAGAAAGACGATTAATTTCATCAATCTGTGCTTGACTATAAACCATTCCATTAATCTCTTGAACAGGACGAGAGAAGTAATCAAATAACTCTTGACGAGAAATAAGTTTCTCACCATCAGTTGTCTTAATTCTCAGACCTTCTTTCGGAAG
>ULPM01010983.1_pt1 | contig 26487 bp, 20 predicted proteins | sample 1953501 | NCBI WGS metagenome assembly ULPM01 (sample SAMEA4835629, study PRJEB28245) | human gut metagenome | biome: gut microbiome; material: fecal sample | place: Denmark | collected 2008
CCAAGTCTTGAAAAAGTACCATTCCATCACGGGAAAGCGTGTCGGTATTAAAGTTGCAGGCGGTGTCCGCACGGCAGAAGAGGCTGTCCGCTACTATACCATCGTCAAGGAAGTATTAGGAAACGATTGGTTGAATAAAGACCTGTTCCGCATAGGAGCCAGCAGTTTGGTGGAAGACATCGAACACCGTCTGGGAAAATAAGAAGAAAAGCAACGGGATATTTCTCACAAACCCATAGTCTTTTCTTCCAAAGATAACGACATAAATTCGGCTACACCCGGATGTTCCCACCTGCTACACCCGGATCTACCTTAAACGAACACCCGGATGCAGGGATCGCCTACATCCGGGTGTCGTCGTGTTTATATAAGCAGTTTATTCATCTTTCTCTGTATCTTCCGGAAGTTTTTCCAAGGTGCTATGCGCATTCAAGGGAGAGACAACAGAACGTCCCAACTGACTTTCCAATTGCTGCCTGGCCACTTTGGCGACCTTGCCGCCTTCCATCGCTACAGAGGCGTTTTCATCGAAATTTTGAGGGTTCTTTACTTGCGAAAGTTCCGTTGTAGAAGCTTCGGCAAGCATATTCAAGATTAACTCCGTATTAGTCATATTATCCCGGAGGTTTTCTTTCTTAAGCCCCTTATACGCCTTATATTCTTTCGTTGTCTTATCAGACCAAGTCTTTGTGATAATATCGGTCAAAGAAGCGAACTGTACCCCTTCTTCCATTCCACAACGCTTCCATTCGTCCGTCAAGTTCTTACGGATCTCAATGCTTTTTAATCGTTGATTGATCCAGCTGTCAGAGTATCCCAAACGTTTATATTCCCACATAGCACGATCTATCGTCAATTCAGGATCCTGCAATTCAGCGATTCTTTCACTTGCAATCTGCGCCATCCAGCTTTTGAAAGGTTCGGCTTTGGGAGAAGGGACGGATTGAATCAGGCGGAAAAGTTGTTCGGTATCGGCAACATCGGTAAGTCGCTTCTTTCCATCTTCGGCTACTAATTTCAACTGGTGACAATTTGTCACCGTTTCATTTCCTTCTTCTTTAAGCCGCTGTTTTAGCTTATTCCAATACTTACGTGAATCAACACTGTCGGTTAACACGCCTATTACATCTACAATAGAAAAGTACCATTTTTCCAGTTCATCGTCCCAAACGGTCCGGACTTTACGCTCTTCGAAGAGCTTAATCGCCTCTTTTTTTGTCATAGTCACTGTTTTTAAGTAATATCTGGCAAAGATACTGACAATAAAGCAGCAAACCTAACTTTCCCTCGGCATATTTATCAAATTGATTTTCAACCTATAACGTATTAAACGAAAAGAAAAGTGTGATAGAGAGTGACACAGGAGTGATAGATGAAAAGAGCATCTATCACACTCAATACATGTTGATATACAAAGGATGCAAGAAAAAAAGTGATAGAGTGACAGTAAATACGCGAAAATCTATTTACGGCGTTCTACGATGTAATCGGCAAGCAGCAGCAATCCTTCGCGTGCTTCCGATTCAGGAAGTGTCATCAAAACCTCGACCGCTTTGTCATGATATACCTGCATACGCTGTTCAGCATATTCGATTCCCCCGTTCGCTTTCGCAAAATCAATCAGCAAATCTATATTCTCTGTGGTAAAGTCTTTTTCATTTATGATATGAAGGCAATGTTCTGCCTCTTCTCTCCTACCCGTCTGCAACGCGTGCAGCAAGGGGAGCGTGACCTTTCCCTCCCGGATATCGTTGCCGGTCGGTTTGCCGATATTCGCCTCTTTGAAGTAGTCGAAGATATCATCTTTGATCTGGAAACAGTAACCTAAATATTCACCGAACTCACGGCATTTTCCCACCATCTCACCGGATGCTCCGGCAGAAATAGAACCGATCTCGGCACAAGCGGAAAGCAGCATGGCCGTCTTTTTCCGTATCACCTGCATATAGCAGGATTCGTCGATGATGCTTTCTTCGGCCGTTTCCAACTGCTTGATCTCCCCTTCCGAAAGATCGCGTCCGAGATTGGAAACAATACCTATGATTTGCAGATTACCTGTCTGGATGGAACGGATCAACGCGGTGGAAAGGACATAATCGCCCACTAAGACAGAAATGCGGTTATCGAATATGGCATTCAAGGAAGGAACCCCGCGACGCTGTTTTGTCTCGTCGATCACATCATCATGAATCAGTGTGGCAGTATGAAGCAGTTCCAACAGAACAGCCGAATTGATCGTATTATCCGTTACCTGCCCACATGCTTTAGCCGTCAAAAGTACTAATAAGGGGCGGACATGTTTTCCGCTCGCATTCAGTATCTGGTCAATAGCCGATTGCAAACGATTCGTTTCGCTTCGCAGCGAAGCAGCAAACTCATCATTAAAACGTTTAAACTCTACGGCAACCGGTTGTTCTATTTTACTTCTATCCTTCATAATTGATCCTAAGATGCGCAAAAGTAACAAAAAGTATCGAGTAAGCGAGTTTTTTCGTACATTTACCGACAATTGTCACACTAAAACGTGTTAAAAGAGATGAAGTTATTCCTCATAGATGCATATGCATTGATTTATCGGTCTTACTACGCTTTTATCAAGAACCCGCGTATCAACTCCAAAGGCATGAACACTTCGGCCATCTTCGGTTTTATCAACAGTCTGGAAGATGTCCTGAAACGTGAAAACCCGACCCATATTGCGGTAGGCTTCGACCCGAAAGGTCCGACTTTCCGCCACGAAGCCTACGAACAGTACAAGGCGCAACGGCAAGAGACGCCGGAAGATATCCGTAAGTCGGTCCCTTTCATCAAAGATATCATAGAAGCCTACAATATCCCGATACTGGAAGTTCCGCGCTATGAAGCCGACGATGTCATCGGCACGGTTGCCAAGCAAGCCGAAAAAGAAGGTTTCAAAGTTTATATGATGACACCGGACAAAGACTACGGCCAGTTGGTATCCGAACATATATTCATGTACCGCCCCCGCTTCGGCGGTGACTACGAGATTATGGGCGTACCCGAAGTACTGGGCAAATACGGCCTGACATCCGTCGACCAGGTGATCGACCTTTTAGGACTGATGGGCGACAGTTCCGACAACATCCCCGGATGTCCGGGTGTCGGTGAAAAGACCGCCCAGAAATTATTGGCCGAATTCGGAACGATCGAAAATCTTTTGGAGAATACCGACAAGCTGAAAGGCTCCCTTCAAAAGAAGGTCATGGAGAACATGGAGCAGATCCGCTTCTCCAAATTCCTGGCAACAATCAAGACGGATGTACCGATCCGGTTCGATGCCGCCAAATGCATCCGTGAAAAGATGAATGAGGAACGTCTCGTAGAGATTTACACTGAATTAGAATTCAGAACATTTATTAACAGAATGAGCGGAGAGCCGGAAAAAGTCAAAACGGAGTCCAAAACAGCACCGGCGCCAGCAAAAACCGGTACAAGAAAAAAAGCAGCTCCGGCAGGCCCGATTCAAGGCTCGCTCTTTGAAGAATTTGCGACCGAACCTACGGCTGTTCCCAAATATTCGACTCTCGCGAACTTAAAGTCTACTCCTCACACCTATCATCTTGTTGATACAGAGGAAAAAAGAATAAAATTAGGGCGGTTTTTGAACGAACAGGATTTTTTTGCTTTTGACACGGAAACAGATGGTATAGATCCATTGAAGGCCGGATTGGTCGGAATGTCGTTCGCCGTGAAGGAAAACGAGGCCTGGTACGTCCCTGTTCCGGCAGCCCGCGAAGAAGCCGACAAAGTTCTTGCCCACTTCTCCCCCGCCCTGCAGAATCCGAAATCTCTCAAGATCGGACAAAATATAAAATTCGACATCCTTGTCGTCCGCAAATATGGAATCCGGATAGCCGGCCCTCTATTCGACACGATGATCGCCCACTACCTTCTGAATCCCGAACTGCGTCACGGTATGGACTACCTCGCCGAAACATACCTTAAATATAAAACAGTACGGATCGAGGAACTGATCGGCCCGAGAGGAAGGAAACAACTTACCATGCGTGACGTCCCGGTTGCCCAAGTAGCCGAATATGCCGCCGAGGACGCGGACATCACGCTCAAGCTGAAAAACTATTTTACCCCCTGTCTGGAAAAAGAAGGACTCGAATCGCTTTTTTATGACATCGAGATGCCTTTAATATATGTATTGGCTGAAATGGAATATACGGGAGTGACGCTTGACACCGTCGCCTTGAAACAATCGTCCGAGGAACTGACGACCGCACTCAAGAAGTTGGAGAAAGAGATCTACGAACTGGCAGGAATGAAGTTCAACATCAATTCCGCCCGGCAGGTCGGCGAAGTCCTTTTCGATCACCTCAAGATAGAAGAGAAAGCGAGGAAGACGAAGACAGGCAGCTATAGCACGAGTGAAGAAATACTGGAAAAAATGCGTTCCAAACATCCCGTCGTGGGAAAGCTGCTCGAATATCGCGGGCTGAAGAAGCTGCTCAGCACCTATATCGACGCCCTGCCCGAACTGATCAACCCGGAAACCGGCAAGATCCACACGTCCTACAACCAGGCAGTCACCTCGACCGGCCGCCTCAGTTCTACCAATCCGAACCTGCAAAACATTCCGGTACGCGATGAGTTGGGACGTGAAATCCGGAAAGCCTTTACAGCCGAAAACGAAGACTGTATTTTCTTCTCCGCCGACTATTCGCAGATCGAACTTCGCATCATGGCCCATCTGAGCCAGGATGCCCACATGATAGAAGCCTTCCGCAGCGGAGCCGACATTCATGCCGCCACAGCCGCCAAGATATACGGTATTCCGGTTGAAGAAGTCACTTCCGACATGCGCCGGAAAGCGAAAACGGCCAATTTCGGCATTATCTACGGAATCTCTGTTTTCGGGTTGGCCGAACGGCTGAGCATCCCACGCGCAGAGTCAAAAGAGTTGATCGAAGGATACTTCAAAACCTATCCAGACATCCGTGCATACATGGACGAAAGCATCGAGGTGGCGAAAGAAAAAGGATATGTAGAGACGATCTACAAGCGCAAACGTTTCCTGCCGGATATCAACTCCCATAACGCGATCGTACGGGGATATGCCGAACGAAACGCGATCAACGCTCCGATCCAGGGCAGTGCAGCCGACATCATCAAAGTTGCCATGGTTCGCATCTTCAACCGTTTCGAAACCGAAGGTCTGAGGAGCAAGATGATCCTGCAGGTACACGATGAATTGAACTTTAACGTCTACAAAGACGAATTGGAAAAAGTGAAACAAATCGTGTTGGATGAAATGGAAAATGCAATCAAGCTGCAAGTTCCCTTGATCGCCGACTGCGGTGAAGGGGCAAACTGGCTGGAAGCGCATTAACAAAAACACATAAAGTTTATAAATCACAGCATTTATACACTATCTTTGTCGTGAAATTTATTGCAAGGAGTTGCAATATCACATAGTAAAACAGAAGCGTTATCATATTGTCCTTAAGCAAGAAAATCGCCAATTTTTCATCCAGCAAGGACAGTAGACAACAATTGCCTCACGTTTTTTGTATATATATACATAATATATAAACATCAAGCGTGGGCTGTTGTCTATCTGCTGGATAGGTGTTTGGCGATACCTCTTGCTTGGATAGATGGCAGTTCCCACGCTTTTATTATATTTTCCGTCTTAGGGGGACAGATGGAGCAATTGGAAAATTATGTATTTCATATTCCCAGACAATCTTCCGGCATCCGTACAAAAAGTAGCGTTCGAATTCACATCCGGACAGTTCCCCTTGTATCGTTACATAACACCGGATACAGAGATACTGAATCGGGGTATTTCAATCGCTATCCCGGATGAAGCCAGCCACATCCGTTCCATCCGCCTCACGACATCACTGAGCCATTTCACTTACTATTACCCCGAAAAAGGATATAAGATCGCGCAAGGTATCCATCTTCCCCCTTTCCGGGTTCCGGCAGTCGGAGATCTCTATGCAAACGGCGTGATCATACAGGCTGGAGCAGATTCTCCCGGTCAGCATATAGAACCCGATATAGCCCCTTATAAAGGTTCGGTAATGGAGATACGGGAACAGACACTCGATTATTTCGATGCCTTGATCTATTGCGAGTCCATTTCCGAAGGGACCTTAGACAACTGGCATCTGCCGGATATGCTCAATCTGGTATTACTGCACACCAGGCAACGGGAATTCAACATGTTCCTCGCCAAGTATCAAGGAACTTTTTTATACGACGAGGAATACTGGTGCAAAGACAACAGCGTGATCGATCTGGGAGTAGCATTCAATATGGCAAACAGCCGCCTCGATATATGCCCCAAAAAGGAAAAGCGGCAGGTTCGGGCCATACTGGATTATTAAAAGACTCAAATTCCTCTCCCGCTTATTCGCCCAAACAATATTTTCTATATCCGGTTCGCCTGTATCCGGCAACATAAATACAAAAGATTGTATATCTTTGCAGTCTGGAAACAAAGTTTGAATAAATCATAACAACAAAATAGAATGGCATTACAATGTGGAATAATGGTAATGCCATATTCAAAATAACAAAAGAGTAACAAAAGAATATAAATATACTATATATCAATATATTACATTCATTTATCATTTTCTGTTGTTACTTCATTTTTCCCTTCTTCACCCTTGTTTCTTGTTACTTCTGTTACTCGTTTGTTACTCAAAAACAAAAATATTTTCTATCTTTGCTACTGTATCAAACAAGAAGTAACCATGAGCAAAGAAGTGAAAATAAAGGAGCCAATCCGTATCAGAACCAAGAAATTGAACAACGGAAACGAATCTATTTACTTGGACATCTATGTAGATGGAAAAAGAAACTATGAATTTCTAAAACTCTATCTTGTTCCAGAAAAAGACCGTGCAGCCAAGAACCGTAATGCAGAAACCATGAAATTGGCAAATGCCATCAAAGCGCAAAAAATCGTTGAAATACAAAATAACCGCTATGGCTTCAGCAACAGTAAAAATAAGTCAAACATCAAGTTGATTGACTATATCCAGTACATAGCTGATAAAGATATAGAAAAGACAGGCAGAAAGGTCACCTCTAATACCCTTATCCATCATTTGCAACGATACGATAAGACAGGGATTACATTTAAACAACTCGATAAGGAATACATTATTGGTTTTGTCGAATATCTGAAAACAGCTAAACAACAACATTGTAAGAAAGAAAAATATGTAAGTCCAAATACACGTGCCCACTACTACAAGATGCTTCGTTATTGCATCAATTATGCTGTAACAGAAGATATTTTACCTGCTAATCCTATGGATAAAATAAAATTGGAAGATAAGCCTAAGCAAGTACAAGCCAAGCGAGAATTTCTCACCATAGACGAGTTGAAAATTTTGGTAAAAACAGATTTCCGCAATAACACGGTAAAACGAGCTTTCCTCTTCTGCTGTTTTTGTGGTATTCGCCATTGCGATGTAGCTGCCTTAACATGGGGTGACTTAAAGGAAGACAATGAAGGAAAATATACCCTCAATATGGTACAGCAAAAAACTAAAATAGCAATCTCAATACCACTAAGTGGTGAAGCTATAAAGCAACTGCCTCCTAAAGGCAATGCAAAGCCCACAGACAAAGTTTTCGCTGATTTAATATCATTGGGCAGGACAAATGAAATATTGCCCAAATGGGCAGAAAGTGCAGGAATAGACAAACATCTTACATTCCATGTATCCCGCCATACCCATGCAACTATGATGATTACACTTGGAGCAGATTTATATACTGTATCAAAATTACTTGGGCATACAAATATTCAAGTTACGCAAATATATGCTAAGATTGTGGATGAAAGCAAGAAGAAAGCTATTGACCTGATACCCAACTTCACAGATTAGCTAACAATCAAAATAAAAAAAGTAAAATTAGAACCACATTAAAAAGATTTTGTTACTTTTGTAATAGTATAGAATCTATTCAAAAAGAATATATGGAACAATTAAGTCACATATTTTCCATAGGACATGGAAGCAAGGATATCAAAGAGCTTATATTGGAACTACAAAGTTTCGATATTGAGTTTCTTGTTGATATACGCTCTAAACCATATTCTAAATTTTATACTCATTTTAACCAAGGCTTCCTCAAATATTCTGTAGAAGAATACCACATTAAGTATGGATATATGGGAGATTTATTAGGGGGATTACCTTTAGATAGAACGTGTTATACTGATGGTAAAGTCGATTATAACAAGCTAAAAAACAAAGAGTTTTTCATCGAAGGATTAAAAAGATTACAAAATGCAAATAGTAAAGGATTTAATGTTTGCATTTTATGCAGTGAAAGCAATCCCAAAGAATGCCATAGAGCAAAACTCATTGGAGTTGAACTACAAAAAATGGGAATTGAATTAAGACATATCATTGGTATTGAGAAAGAGAAAACACAAAACCAAGTAATTTTCGAACTAACTAATGGCGATGGTCTTAATACCATATTTGGCGAAGAACATTTCACATCAAGAAAAAAATACATCTAATAAAATATGGAATTCTACACAATTGGGGTATATGGCTCTACAGAACAATCTTTCTTTACAAAGCTAAAAGAAAATGGAATAGATACATTTTGCGATATTCGACAACGAAGAGGAGTTAGAGGTAAAAAATACGCATATGTAAATAGTACCTATTTACAAAACAAATTAAAAGAATATGGAATTAAATATTTATATATAAGCCAATTATCTCCAACTACTGAAATTCGAGAGCTACAAAAAGAAATAGATAAGAAGAATGGAATATCGAAATCTGCTCGGATAGAAATCGGAAAAGTATTTGAAATTGAGTATAAGAACAAAATATTATCACAGTTTAATTTTGATACATTAATACATACATTAAAAGAAAACAATTCTCAGAAAATAGCTCTATTCTGCGTTGAAGAACATCCTGAAGCATGTCATCGTTCTATAGTAGCAAAAGCTTTACACCTTAAATACAATAATTTCATTAAACACCTATAAAATGAAAGTTCTAATAGTATCAAAAACACACATGAATACAGGAGTATGCGTTGGAGGCATAACTTTTGATGGAAGATTTGTACGATTGCTTGATAACAATGGTCACAATCAATCTGACGATTGTCCATTTAAAATCAATGAGGCTTATGATATTACATTCATAGAAAAACAAAATCCGACCCCACCCCATATCGAAGACATTTTAGTACAAAGTTCTAAATATGTAGGACGACTAAAAGATGGCATAAGCATGATTGACTTTATAACAAAAAGAAATATCAGTATATGCAGAGGTAATATTGATAATTTATTTGATAAGGCTCTAAAATTTACAACTAATGGAAGTGGATACATAAATTCTTCAAAAATTCCACAAAACAGTGTTTCTTTTTGGATTGCCGATAAAGACCTAATAAAAAGTATAGATTCTAAAGGAAAAGTTCGGTATAAATACCAAACCGATGATCCTTGGAGTTCTGAGATACAAATTAAATATGTAGGGCTACAACCTACAGAAGACATAATTCCCAAAGGAACATTATTACGTGTTTCTCTTGCACGATGGTGGTCACCAAATGATGTTGAAGTTGAAAACAGGTGTTATTTACAATTATCGGGCTGGTACAAATAATAACATAAACTGGCGAAAAACAGAAAAACATTTCTCTTTTCGCCAGCCCCTATTTTGCTGCTGTTCATACAAATGAGTTTAGTTTGTTTTGAACATATAGACAAAGGAATAGACTAAACCTAATCAGTAAATCTATTCTATAAATATACAAAATATCAAATCGTGAATTATTTTAGATTTGACCTTTTGTATATTTTAGCTAAATAAAGAATTTACAATTTAAATCCTTTGCTCCTTTTCTGTTCCTGTTTTGACTGTATGTTCTGATGTAGTTTGTTAAACTGCTCTTTGAACCATTCGGAAATCGGTTGTCTGTTAATACTTAGAACCAACTTCGTATTATCTGTCGGATTTTTCACTACTTGAAAACCTGCCTTTTCCGTTGTAAATTTCCGTCTATATTCTTCCGAGTACAAATTTCCACTGCACACAATCGGCTCGCCTTTTACAAGTTTGTCTGTCAATTCCTGATTGAAACCGACAAGGCGGCATAGCTTTTCAATGCGGAGTAACTCCATGAAGTATGGAAACCATTTGCACGCCTTCTCAATGATACGGTTAAGACGTGAAATTTCCTTATCCCTCTCATTCAGTATTTCAATGTGCTTCGCTTGTACTTCTGTTAATTCCTTACGATGTTGTTTCTGCTGCTCCTGCACCATGGTTTGCAGTTTTTCTATACTTTCGTCACGAGTGGTAACTTCTTCATACAGTTGCCTATTCTCCTGTTTAAGCTCCTTGATTTCCCCACTGCCCAAAAGAGAACCCACCTTTGCAATAAGAGCGGCTTTTGCTTCGGTCTTGACCGCTTCAAGTTTCTGCGTTCCTATTTCTTTCTTAACCTGTTTTAACTGCTTCTCAGCTTCCTCCCTTTCCTCTTGGAGTTGCTGCACGCCCGTTTCCAGTTTGCCCGTCTGCCGCTTCAAATCACGGTAATACTGGGCTGTGGTGACGTGCCTTGCTTCCGAACCACGCACGCCACGCTGCAAACCGTATTTATCCATGATTTTGGCGTAGTCGTCATGGTAGCCTATCAACTTGTCACGGTTCAATACATCATCAGCACATAGCCGGGCTGCATCCGCTTTCTTTCGGTAGGAACGCTTACCCTCCGTTTGCTTCTGTTTTGCTTTCCTGCGCTCTCCCGTTACTATCGGTACGATGGTGGCGTGTATGTGAGGTGTAGTTTCATCCATGTGCAGAACTGCTGAAACGGTATTTTCCCGTCCGAAAGTCTTGTGCAACCATTCCATACTGTCGTTGCACCATTCATTCATACGCCCGTCTTGCTGTATCTTCATCATATCCTCGTGTGTTCCCGACATCATGACACGGATAGCCCTTACTTGGTCGGGAGTAATCTTCCGTTTGATGCCTGCCGACTTGATGCGATGTGCTATCGCTTCATCACGTACCGTCACACCTTCGGGAAGTTCCACCAGTTCACGATTAAGATGTGTACGTGTAGAATCCACATTCGGAGCTATCACCCTGCGCTCGATATGGTCGGACATACGAGCGTCGGATGCTCCCTTTGCTTTCTTGAAATCAAGAGTAAAATATCCCATATTGAATACTGTTTTTTCGTTAGACAATTCCGTTTGCCTCGCACATTCGCCGCATGGTTCACGGGGTTTCAAAAGGGGCATCGCCCCTTTGCTCGATAGGGTGTTTTTAGCGGTGCTTGCACTGCGTGAAGAAAACGCCCTATTGAGCTATGGCTTTTCCTTACTCAAAAGCCTGTGGGAAGCGTGCGGCAACTACATTCTAAACCCTCTGCTTCTCTTTTTGGCTGGTTGTTGTTCCTGCCTGTCGGCTTGTTTGACCGTCTGTGATTGTTTGGTCTGCTGTGTCAAGTCTGCCGACTGTATCAACCGTTTTCCACACAAATAATCATTCAAATCTTTATAGCCACTATAAATGCGCGAGGAATCACGGACACGGAAACTGTACTCTTTATAAAGTTCCTGTACGGCTCTTATCCCTGCCGTATCATTGTCGAAAAAACAATGTATTCTCTCATAGTTCCCCAACGGGTACAAGGCTTTGGAAAGATTGGAAACAGAGTTCAGAATAAGATAGTCCTGCTTGTCAAAGTCGGGATAATCAGAACAATTTTTCTGTCGCAAGGTCAGAAAAGAAAGATAGTCCATAAACCCCTCGAACACATAGCAGATTTCTTTAGGTTCTCCAGTCTGCCGTATATGGGTGATGTCTTTAGGAGCTATGCAGCCTTTAAAATACTTATTGCGTACCTCATAACCTCCCGATGCGTTAGGAAAGCCGATGGCAAAGTTCCATTTACCGTTAAGCGAGAAACGGACTTCCATACATTCTTTTTTCGCAAGTGCTGTATTTATGCCTCTATCCTGCAAGTATGCAAACAAAGCAGGAGAAGAAAGCGGCACTGTTTCCAAATGCTGGAAACTCGGTTGGGTTGATGACTGCTGGCGAAAGGAAAAAGAAACGGGACGGATAGAGGGGCTTTGCTCCGCTATACGGTCTAAAAGGTAGGGTAAACTGTCGGATGCGTAAAGTTCCTGTGCCAATGCAATGATGTTGCCGCCTTTTCCTGCTCCAAAGTCGTACCATAAATTGCGGTCTGTGTTCACTTTGAAAGAAGGCTCTTGTTCCTCTCTCAACGGTGATTTATACCAAAGACTATTGCCCTGTTGCTTTATCGGGTTATAGCCTAAACTGTGCAGATAGTCTGCCAACTTTATATTTTTGGATTCTTCGATTGTCATAATCTGAATGTATTGGTAAATGAATAATTGAATCAGTTCCGTTTAGTCCGCTATATATACACCCGGAGTGTATTAAACTGACCTTGTATAGTGGTTCGTTAAAAAGAAGTCCATTCCTTTTATATATACACACGGACTAAACCAAACTTACTTTTAGTAGTGGAAATCAGAATTGTACTTGTAGCCTTTTCCCTCTTTTATTATCATGCGCTTGTTTACAAGGAATTTGTTCAAGTCCACGAGAATATTGCGCCCACGTTCAAAACCGATACTTGCGTAACCTTTTTTCAAGGCTGCGATAACATTGGGATAGCCTTGCACTACATCCTTTCCAAATCCGTTTTCTAACGCTTCACGATGCTGTTGCTCCGTAAGTTCTGTAAGTGGAAAGTTGCGATTCTGTTTAGGTTGTTCAAAAACGTAATCTTTCACAACTTCGGGCAATGCAGTTTCATTGATGCGAAATGCAAACGGTTCAAAATCCTTGTCTCGAATGTGCATCGCCTTTACTTCGCTAATATCCACATCCTGCGTACTTTTGGTTATCTGTAGGACGGTTTCAGCCTTGTTGTTAAGTTCCGTTCCTATATGCCCACGTGTATTATCATCCCCTTTATTCAAGTGTAATACGGTGTGAATATGCAAATTATACTCACTTGACCAACGCATTAGCAAATTGATGACGTCGGATGATTCGCTGGGGCTGTTGATGTCGTACATCAAATCACGGATACCGTCTATAATCACAAGACCTATACCCTCCATATTAGCAAGCATGTAGTCTATTATCTGCTTTCGCTTGTCGGGTGTACATTCTCTCAACACGACAAAGATAAAATCCTCTCTATCCTTATCAGTAGGAAGACCAGCCAAACGCATGATGCGTTCCATCACCTTATGGCAGTGGTATTTGCTCTGTTCTGTGTCCACATACAGAATTTTACGCTTGTTTTCGGGCAGGAACGCTGAATATTGCAAAACTTCATCATTCTTCAATGCCGCTGCCACAATAGCAGAAATATTGAATGTCTTTTTGCTTTTGGCTTTACCTGTGGATGCGCTGAAATTTCCCAGTGTTCCAATAGTTGAACCATTTACCCAAAGGATTTCGGGTGGCACATCGTAAGTATCGGTAATCTTCAAATGAATGGTTTTCCAAAGGACTGCAAAATCTTCTCTTGTTATTGCTGCATCCTCTTTCTTCTTTTCCGTCACTTTTTTGTCTTCCATAGTTTTACTTTTTTAAAGGACGGTTACTAAGGATATACTTCTGCGCTTCCTGTTCTATTTGCGCCTGTGTCTTGATAGGATTTTGGCGTAGCCACGCCTCCAAATCTGCCCGTTCAAAAAACAGCATCTTGCCCTGCGGTTTATAGTGGGGTATCAAGTTACCCGAAGTCAGTTTGTACAGGTAACTTTTGGAAAGGTTAAGAAACTTGCTCGCTTCATCAAAGCTAAGCACATTCTTAGTTAAAAACAGCATCTGTTCGAGTTCCTCAACTCGCATCTCTAATGTCTTATCCATATTGCTTTTTTGGATTTAGTGAAACAATATGAAGGTGCGCACCCTCGTTTTCTTTTCGTTAACGAGGGCAAATGTATTGAGGATTAGCTTGATAGTGGATTAAGTTATGTTTAAGGTCTTAACCTATTCTTAAAGTCTTTTCAGTTGTTTGATATAGTTGTATATGGTTGCAAATCCTTTCTCATGGGAGATACCTTTCACATAATTGGTTGCTGTGGCTAAATCCCCTTGATTGAGGTATTTATCCCTACTTTTGTCTTTGGAAAGAAACAGTTTATTATTGGCAATAACCGATTGCCAATTACCGGTAATCAAAGACCTATTACTTAATTCCGAAAAAAGGAAAGCTACATATCTATTATTATTTGACCTTAATATTGCATTAGGTTTACAGGAGAGTATCGCTTTCAAATCATCAACAGTTACAGAGGCATTGAACATTTTAACCTCGTTGATGCAATCTGCAATCAATTCTATCTGTTTGTCATTAAGAATTGAACCAAACGGATTTTCCGTTTCAGCAATAGGGGGTACGACTTTTATCGGAAGCTCGGTGTTTGTTGTCGGCTTCTGTACTTCCTGTTCCGGCTGTGGCTCCAGTTCTGCCCGCGCTCTATCTTCTTTCTTTTTTCGCAAGTATGCTGAATATCTTTCCAACACAACGGTTTTAACCACTACAGAAAAATAAGGCAGTTCTTCATCATAGGCTGAATTGTCCTGTTCGTATCGGGAATAATCAAATGAAAGAGGAGAGAATAAAAGGTACTTTCTTTTTTCATCGGGCTTCAAGGCTTCATAAAAACCGCTTTCCCAAAAGAAGTCATGTATGAAATAACAACGCTGTATCTCACTTAGTACAGAATAACTCATATACAAACTCGCTAATTCATCAGCAGCACGAATATACTCTTGTCCTTCCAATTCTTCCACCTGTTCCATATTCAGGTATTGGGATTTCATATAAATACTTCTTTCTAAGGTTTCATAGGCATGGTTAATGCAACGGTCAAATAACCTTTGTATATTGTCAAATTTAGCTTTAAACTCTGTATTTTCCATAATGTTCTCTGTTTCATTAATATGAGCAAAGATAACGATTCTACTTAAAAACTAATAATGGACAAAAGAGAAAGTATAAGAAGATAACCGCATTAGCCTAAAATTGATTATCTTTGCACACCAAAACGAGGTAGAAGGGACAATTATTCTTTTTTAACTTTATATTGTTACCATTTTGTTACTCGTCTATTTTACAGAGATATATAACTAATTGATAATAAGAAAAATACTATAATAATATGGCTTTACAATGTGGCATCGTAGGACTTCCCAACGTAGGAAAGTCTACTCTTTTCAATTGCTTATCGAATGCAAAAGCACAGTCTGCTAACTTCCCGTTCTGTACGATCGAACCGAATGTCGGCGTGATCACCGTACCGGACGAACGTTTGAACAAACTGGCAGAAATCGAACATCCCCAGCGTGTTATCCCTACTACGGTGGAAATCGTAGACATCGCCGGCCTTGTAAAAGGCGCCAGCAAAGGAGAAGGGCTGGGAAATAAATTCCTTGCCAATATTCGCGAAACAGATGCAATCCTGCATGTACTGCGTTGCTTCGATGACGACAATATTGTTCATGTGGACGGCCGTGTTGATCCGGTTCGCGACAAGGAAATCATTGACACCGAATTGCAGATCAAAGACTTGGAAACCATTGACAGCCGTATTGCCAAAGTGCAGAAACAGGCTCAGACAGGCGGTGACAAGCAGGCTAAAATCGCTTATGAAGTACTTTGCAAATATAAGGAAGCACTGGAACAGGGTAAAAGTGCCCGCACCGTTTCTTTCGAGACGAAAGACGAGCAGAAGATCGCACACGATCTATTCCTGTTGACCGACAAACCGGTAATGTATGTCTGTAACGTAGATGAAGCAAGCGCAGTCAACGGTAATAAATATGTGGATGCTGTCCGCGAAGCCGTAAAAGACGAAGGAGCTGAAATATTGGTCGTAGCGGCCAAGATCGAAAGCGAGATTGCCGAATTCGACACCTACGAAGAACGCCAGATGTTCTTACAGGAGATCGGTTTGGAAGAATCCGGCGTTGCCCGTCTGATCAAGTCCGCTTACAAACTCCTGAACCTGCAAACATTCCTGACCGCCGGTCCCGACGAATGTCGTGCCTGGACTTTCCATAAAGGATGGAAAGCCCCGCAATGCGCCGGTGTGATCCATACCGACTTTGAAAAAGGCTTTATCCGCGCCGAAGTCATCAAATATGAGGATTATATTTCCTACGGTTCGGAATCTGCTGTAAAAGAAGCCGGAAAGATGAGTGTCGAGGGAAAAGAATATATCGTTCAGGACGGCGATATCATGCATTTCCGCTTTAATGTGTAATTTCCTAAAACAAAATACATTATGATTGATAAAACCAGTACAGCATTAATAGTGGCCTTGATAAGTATCTTAGGGCTTACCAGCTGCGTACGATACAACGTTGCAGAACCATTAGACCGTTTCAGCAGTCCCGAAATGGGAACTGCCGACGGTAATGAAATAACCGTGACAGCCGGATCGACCTGGTTTGCTGAAGGAGAATATGAAAACTTTATACTTACCGGGCAAGCTCTCACCGGGGAAAATGCGGAAGCGGCCTTGTTGTTCCATCATACCGACGGGAAATCAGGCTATGAGGTAGCATTCCGAAACGGAGCCATCGACGGCACACGTAAAAGCGGCAGCCTCACATCCGTGCGTAACCTCTACCGTTCATTAGCTGAAGACGGGAAGTGGTTCGACTTTGAAATTGCTGTACGCGGGTATAACATAATGATTGCCATAAACGATACGGTAGTAGTATGCTATACCGAACCCGAACACCCTTATCGTACAAAAGAGTATGCCGGGCGCTTGCTCAGCCACGGTTCTATTGCATTAAAAGGTATGAGCGGTGATGTAGCCTTTCGTAACCTCAACATGACCCGCTTGAAAAAAGACGTGGTCAATGAGGCAGATACAATGCCACGGATAGACGAACAGAACGATGCTGTGATCCGTTTCCAGCAGCAAAACTTCCCCGTGATAGATTACCACGTGCATTTGAAAGGCGGCCTGACGAAGGAGATGGCGCACGCCATGTCAATGAACTACGGTATCAACTACGGTGTGGCTCCCAATGCCGGTGAGGGCGGCGTAGGCCGTATGCTTGCCGATGACAAGGAAGTGTACGAATACTACAACGAAGTAAAAGACATGCCATTCCTGCGCGGTGTGCAAGGTGAAGGCCGTAAGTGGACAGCCACCTTCTCTCAGAAAGCTTTAGGCGTATTCGATTATCTCTTTACCGACGGAATGACCATTGTGGACCATAAAGGACGTCTGTCAAGGATATACCGCCCCGAAGAGGTACACTACGACGGTGTTACCAAAGAACAATATATGGATCACTTGGTGGACCAGACCGTCAAGATCCTTACCAATGAGCCGGCCGACATCTACGCCAATCCTACCTTCCTGCCGGAAGAGTTGAATGCAGAGTATGCCAAATACTGGACCGATGAGCGTATCGACCGCGTCCTGGATGTATTGAAAAAACATAACATTGCACTCGAAATCAACGCACGCTACAAAATTCCAAGCTTCGACATCATCCGCAAAGCGAAAGAGCGTGGAATCAAGTTCACCTTTGGGACGAACAATGTCGATGCCGATTTCGGCAAACTGGAATATTGCCTGCAAGCCGTCGACGAATGCGGTCTGACAGCAGAAGATCTCTGGTTTCCGACTATGAGCGTACGCGGTACTCGCGAAGTGGTGCTGTATAATAAGTGGTAAAATCTTCTCTTTACAAATAATTTTCATTTTCAGGTGCGCTGTCTATACTTAATCAACAGCACACCTGTTGTTTTATAGATACTCCTATCACATTCTATGAAATATTAGAAAGTAACCAAACTTATCCTCTACAGCAAAGCAGGCCATCTCCTGCTGGACGAACCGTTCAACGGCCTCTCCTATTGCTGCAGAAGAAATACGTATGCACATCACCAAAAGCGCCCGGACAAGAGGCATTATCTTGATAGACCACAATTTCAGGGTAGTGCACAAAATAGTAAACCGCACCCTGCTCCTGGATCAATGCTACCTAAAGAAAACCAAGGAAAAGAAAAAATTAATCCCTTACGGTCATTATCGTCCCGGCTAATTTTAGTATCTTTCAGCGCATATTAATTCTCAATCATTATGAAAACCTGTTGTATGATTCTCTTAGCGGCTTTCACGTCGCTCGCATCCGCCCAACAAAACGACGTAACCAGCATATTGGAAGTACTGGACGTAACAAACGGCAGGCGCACCGTAGTCAAAGAATTCCCCTACCGTGTCGAAGCTCCAAACTGGACACCCGACGGCCAGTGGCTCGTGTATAATAGCGGGGGAAAACTGTACAAACTCTCCCCCGATTCGCCCGGCGAACCTGAAATGATAAACACTGGCTTTGCCACCCGATGCAACAACGACCATGTCATAGCTGCCGACGGCAAGCAGATAGCTATCAGCCACGGGACGAAAGAAGACGGCAAATCACGCATCTATACCCTCCCGATGCAAGGAGGGACACCTCGCCTGATCACCCCGATTGCTCCTAGCTACCTACACGGATGGACGGCAACTTGCCTATTGTGCCGACCGGAAAGGCAATTATGACATTTACGTTATTCCAGTTGAAGGAGGAGAAGAAAGACAGCTGACGACAGCAGAAGGATTGGACGATGGTCCCGAATATTCCCCTTGCGGAGAATATATCTGGTTCAATTCCGTACGCACGGGTTTGATGCAAGTATGGAGAATGAAGAAAGACGGCTCCGAACAAACCCAGATGACGTTTGACGAAACCCGCAATTCCTGGTTTCCTCATGTCTCGCCTGACGGTAAATCCGTTATCTTTATCACTTATTATAAAGGAGATCTGGAACCGGGGCAGCATCTTCCCAATAAGAACGTTGAACTTAGGATTATGCCAGCCACAGGAGGAAAGCCAAAAACATTAGTCAAGTTATTCGGAGGACAGGGCACAATCAATGTCAATTCCTGGGCTCCGGATAGTAGGCGCGTCGCATTCGTCAGTTACCGCCTCTCCTCTCCTTCATCCAAATAAGCATTCTTGGCGGTGTCAAAACTATTCTACCCCCACGCTTAACGCACCGCCAAGCTTTTACATTATATAGAAAAACATCATTTCTAATAAAAAAAGGAATGCCGTACCGACATTCCCTACCAAACACACATTTACCTCTTATTTCATACCATATTTCTGCATTCCATATTCACCTAATATTTCAAGGCATCTGAGGCACTTTCTAAAAAACTTCTTCATAGCTTCTCTCTTTTTGTTTAAAACGACTCATGCAAAACACACCCGCATTAGTATTGCACAATTATGTTTTACAACACAAAAATAGAGGTAAAACAGATACGTTATTCACCTCAAATGTCTATTTAACATCATTTGTACAAACAGCCGAACAATAAAAAAGCACCTTAGCCTATGATATATTTCGCATGTGGCAACTTACTCACCAGATAAGTAAATGACCATGAACAAATAAAGGTAAGAATGGTCGAAACAGGAACCAAGGCCGGAATAGGTGTTCCAATCCACTGCGCGAACATATAGGAAGGACCGACAAAGAAATAATGCACGCAATACAAGCCAAAACCACATTTGGTCAGATTGGCAAGGGCACGGCAAATAACCGGCGAAGTAATCCGTACTTTCCGTACCAACAAGAAAACGGCAGCCGTCATCAACAATGCGTTAGGCGAACAATAAGTAAAGAACAACTCCATCCCCTCCTCGCTCACGTTCGGATCGGATGTCATATAGCGAAAACCGGCTAATGTAATAAAATAGCCAACTAAAAACAGCGGAACCGTCACCGAGAAAGTCTTGCCAAGCGACCAATCCGTTCTTTTCCCTAAATAATGTCCTAACAGCAAATAGCCGTTGAAACCGGCAAAATAATAAAATAGACCGAATGAATTCCATGAGCAGGTTCCGAACTGGTAATGCGAAACAAACTCCGTCAGATAAGGGATAAACAACGAAATAAACCAAAACGCCAGAAACATACGCTTCGCCTTATCCGACGCCTTTTCCACCCATGCGGAAAAGACCGGCATATACAGATAAAGTCCTATCAGTACATAGATATACCACATTGGCGTCGCATAGACCGTAAAGGTTACAGGGATCAAAGCGATCGTCTTCAACGCCTCTACAAACGAGGCCGAAGGGTTCGGTTCCCAAGGGAAAAAGTCCGTCACCAGTTCCGGGCTGCCTCCTATCCACTGGATGAACCAGGGCACCAGATCAAACAAAACAGACCAGATCAGAAATGGAAACAACACACGTGGAATGCGTTTCTTATAAAAGGCAGAAGCCTCTTGCCTGACCGGCAACAAAAGAAATCCGGTCATCATCACAAAAAGCGGCACACTGGCACGCAGCATGGAGCCATAAACAGAACCCCAGAAATTGAACTCCGGATTGGCACGCGATTCAGGCGAAGCGTTAAACGGATCAGTGCAATGGATGGCAATCACCATCAAGATGGCGACAAGACGAAGAACATCCAGCCAGACAATATGCGGTCTGGCAGTAGTAGTTTGAACAGTGTCCATGGTAGAATAAAGATCGTTATGTATTTATTTGTTATTCTTATACTCCGACGGGATCGTGCCCGTACACTTCTGGAAAGCCCGCCGGAACGTACTGATCGAATGGAATCCGGAACGTTCGGCAATCTCCTGTATACTGGCATTCGGCTCGGCATCCATCAAGCGCTTGCTTTCCTCGATCCGGAACTGGTTGACATAATCGGAGAACGATTGTCCCAACTCCCGGTTAAACAATTGGGAAAGATAAGAACGGCTGATAGGGAAGATCCGTTGCAAATCCGTCAGGCGTAAATCTTCGCGAAGATACGGTTTTTCTCTTTCAAACCATGCACTTACTTCCTCTGCATAGCGTTTACTGAGAACCCTGTGTTCATCATCGTCATTGTCGTCCTCTTGATACGGAAGATCCCATCCGCTTTTAAAAGAATGCTCCAAAACAACTACCTTCAGAAATAGCGCCTTATAAAAGAAATAATACCAAACGAACAACAGGACCGTTTTGTCGATTACATACATCAATGGTGTATTGGTCAGCAATAAGACAAGATAGAAACCATACAGAACAATCAAAATTATCATGGTTTTCCTTAACCATTCCAAATCATATTCTTCCGGATCGGAAACATTCTCTGCTAAAAAAACATTGAAGTCTTTACTGTACCTTGCTATCAGATAAACGGGCAGAATCATATAAAACAAAGTCAGCAGAAAGACTGTCATACGAAGCAAAACATCCATATTCAAGTATTCGAAAACCTCCCTTATTGAATAGTAGGTATGAATTTCACCTCCCGACAAACGATAAGTCAGGTAAGCCAGTCCACCAAAAACAACCGGACTGATAAATAAGAAAAAACGTTTGCAGGTAAGAAACCCGGGCCGTAAGACCTCAATCACATAACAAGCAAGCGTTGCCGTTACTAAAGCACCCATAATCAATATATCCGGATGGAAAGCCTCTTTCGGTTTATGCAGGTAAAGGTTCACAGACAACCTTATGGCAGCCAGAAAAGCCCACAAAAACATACCCCACCCTAATATCCTTTTCGCCCGGTTATCACCGGCCCGGAGCAATAGGGTAGCTCCACCGAAGATACAGAATCCGATGATCTGTAAGCTTAATAAAAACTGAATTTTGTCCAACATAATATATCCCTCGTATCAAGTAAACAAATTGAAGCATTAAATAGTTGATCTGAACCATTAGTAGACAATTTGATGCCTGTAGATAATTTGCACCTCGTGGTTTTATACGATTTCATCGTGGTTTTATACCGAATGCACCCTCTACCTCTCCAAACTGACTGATCTTTGTACCTGCAATCACTTCACAAAAATAATACAAAGAATGAATAAATTACTACTATTTATGATGACGGCAGTTAGTATTTTTAGTTGCACAAACGACTACGACCCGGGACTCATTGAAAATTTAGGCATGAAAGAGCAACCTTTAAGAATAATAACAAAGGTGCTGACAACAAAGTCTCCTAATTTTATGCAAGAATTTACAAGAGGATCGGTCATCGGGTTGCATGTCGTCTCGGAAAGTACCGGCAACATCTACGATAGTAATCCGGATTACAAAAACGTGCGGGCTGAAGCCTTTCTGGTAAACAACAAGCTGAACTGGCGCCAGTCACCCGATATTTATCTGAACGAGGAACCAGTCACCGTTTATGCCTATTACCCGTATCAGTCGCAGGTTAATTTCGACCCGGAGAATATCCCGGTCCGCATATCGCCAGACGCTTCCCTGACGAAAGATTACATGTACGGGATACAGGCCAGCGGGCAACGAGCGGTCAACCAGATTTCCCCAGTCGCGTTGCTTAACATGAATCATACGCTTTCGCTCCTGAGCTTCCAACTGCGAATGACACCGGAAGCAGAAGGCTGCTTCCTACTCCATGCGATACAGATCGGAAACAAAGCCGGCGGTACAGCTCTTTGCTTCAGGGGTAAGATGAACATTAAAACCGGAAATATCGGCGGATGTGCCGGGACAAATGCCTCTACCCGACTGAAACTGAATACTCCGCGCATGTTGAAAAAGATACCGGACGAGCCGCAACAACTAATGGTAATCCCCACATCGCGTATCAGAACAGACGGAGATGTGGAAGTGCTCTTCACCATCAACGAAACGACATTCAAATATAAAATTCCCGCCAATACGAAGTGGGAAAAAGGAAAAAGATATATCTACAACCTTCTTTTCAACGGTAAAGACATCACACTCGAAAATGTAAGTACCAGCGAATGGCTTCCTGTTGAAGGGAATATGGAAAATACTATTCTGTAATGTAAGTTTTATTTTATGTTCGGTTATGTCAGGTGTAACAGCCGAATATCGCCACTCAAAAGACATATGAAAGCGCCCCGCCCATTTTATCCCTTCTCAACTTATCGCCAACAACACACCTCTATTCAAATTTAACCAGGACGGGGCCGCTTTTCATCTCACTTCTCATTTACAAAAATATTTATGCATGATGAACTTGTAACTGAATGTATCATATTCCATGCACTCGTCAAGCTACGGAACCCCCAATATGTAACTGTTTGAGCACTCACATCTCCTGATACTAGTCTCTTAAATAAACAAGGGCAGTCCATACATCGTGAACTACCCTTGTTTCATTCTATAATCAATAATATTTTCAGGAAAATAATAATTTATCTCTCACTCCGGTTTCTGCCCTTAACGCTCACCAGCTTAGGCCGGAGCAAGCCTGACGGTTAGATCTTGCCTGACGTTCCGGAAGAAGATATGCCGGTTACAGTGTTGCGATCCGATGTTTTAGAAGCGGAAGCCGTTGTTTCAGAAGCTATACTTGTAGCAGTCGCAGCAGTTCCTTCTACCTGTTTGTCGACTTCCCAATGGAACGGTTCAAAGGCAGTATTCGGGTCCACCCAAGACGGTTTTTTGGCAGCATAGATAATGAACGGAGCGGCTACCACCACGATAGCACCTATAATCAGCACGGCAAACCAAACGGTATTGTTACCTGTAGAAATTTGACTGGGCGGAATAAAACTCAGTACGAAGGCAAGCAATGAACCGCAAAAACCAAGGCCGCCGATAAACCACATCAGACCGTTGCCACTCTTACCGATACGGAACGGACGACCGGCTTTCTTCATCCGATAACGCAATGCGATTGCACCAGAGAACATCAGCATATACATAATCAGGTAAAGGATAACTGTCAACTGTGACAAAATCTGATAGAAACTTTGTACGGAAGGCATAACCACGAACAACAAGCTCAGGAATGTAACAGCCAAGCCCTGAACCAGCAGGATATTTTTCTGCACACCCAACTTATTTGTTTTCTGGAAGAACGGAGGCAGATAACCGGCTTTGCCAACGGCAAAGATACCTTTTGACGGACCGGCCACCCATGTCAATACGCCTGCCAACACGCCGAAAGCCAATGCAACTGCGATAACCGGCGACAGCCAAGAAGCATGAATAAACTTGAAATAGTTGTCAAAACCGACCAACAAACTCTGAGTCAGGTTAATGTCCTTCTGCGGGATAATGATACCTAATGCAAATGTTCCCAACACGAAGATCAACACCGTGATCAGCGCACCGATAAACACGGCCTTCGGATAATTGACGGAAGGGTTTTCGACATCTTTCACATGAATACCGCCCATTTCCATACCGGCATAAAAAAGGAAGATACTGGAAGCAAGCACCAGGTTATCGAACTTCGTAAAGTCGGGGAAGAAATTGCTGTGGAAGTCCATGTTGGAATGACCGCCGGAAGCCAGGTACACGATACCTAAGATAATCAACAAGGCAGCAGGGATGATCGTACCGACGATGCCACCCACTTTAGCCACTTTACCTACCCAGCTCAAACCTTTCAAAGAGATAAACGTAGCGAGCCAGTAAATAATCAATACGACAACCAGCGTATACATTTTATTTGAAGCCAGCGTCATATCGTGCGCATCATTCATCCCGATAAAGGCGATGGATACAGCACCGAAAGTTAACACGGTCGGATACCAGATCGTACTTTCGATCCATTGCACCCAGATAGCCAGGAAGCCCCATTTCTTACCATAGGCTTCTCCTACCCATCGGAACACCCCGCCCTGTTTATCCTGGAACATGGCAGCCAACTCAGCTGCTACCAACGAGGTAGGAATTAAGAACACGATTGCCGCAAACAGATAATAAAAGGCTGAACTCAGTCCATACACAGCCTCAGCAGGCAACCCGCGGAGCGAGACGACTGCCGTGACATTCATAATCGCAAGAGTAAATACTCCAAGTTTTACTGCTTTTCCAATATTTGCCATGAATTTTACTATTAAAATGTGAATTTTGTTTTGTTTAGTTTTACTTGTATTGACAGTATAACAACTCCTTTTTGTGTTAGTTTGTCAACAGGATGTCAAACTTGGTTAATTAACAGACAAGTGTTAAAAACAAAAGGTGTCATTTTGCTGTTTCATCGGATAAAATGTAAATGATGATTTACAAAATAAATACTAAATATTTAAAGACAATGAGAACTGCATTCAATGACTTTTTTTATGAAAAGCGAGGCATTTACGGAGTGCTTCATGTGATGATATTGCTACTCTCGCTTTTCCTGATTGTGGATATTTCGATCGACACGTTCAACAACATACCGTTCATCTCTCAGACTTCGTATCTGAAAACGCAGTTCTGGATCTGCATGTTCTTCATCGCCGATTTCATATTGGAGTTTTTCCTGTCAAAAGATAAAATTCATTATTTGCAAACCCATTTCCTCTTCCTGCTGGTTTCGATCCCTTATCTTAATATTATCAATTACTACGATTTAACCTTCTCGGCCGAAGTGACCTATTTCCTACGTTTCATCCCGCTCGTACGCAGCGGATGGGCACTGGCGATCGTCGTCGGCTGGCTAACTTCGAACCGGGCCTCCGGACTCTTCGTCTCCTACCTGACGATGTTGCTGGCAATGGTCTATTTCTCCAGCCTGATCTTTTTCGTGATCGAACAGAAGGTGAACCCTGAAGTAAAGGATTACAGCGACGCCCTCTGGTGGGCTTTCATGGACGTGACGACTGTCGGTTCGAACATCATCGCGATCACGCCTACAGGGCGTATCTTGTCGGTCCTGCTGGCCGCTCTCGGCATGATGATGTTCCCGATCTTCACGGTCTATGTCACGAGCCTAGTACAATCGGCAAACAAGAAAAAAGAAGATTATTATAATCAAACGCATCCCGTCTCCTCCGGACAAGCATCAGAAGCCAAACCGGCCGGTTCCACTCAAACAGACAAATAAATTCAAGACTACTTATTGTAAAAAACAAGTTATTTAACAATTGGCAGGTCTGGCGATGAAAGAATTCAAATATTCTTCTTTTTGAATATAAAACGTACTTTTCCCATTTATTTGCCGATCTATTACCATGAAGACGGTCGTCATCGCCAAAATACTGCGCAACTCTTTGCTTTTCCTACTCAGGCTGACAAAACAGAAGCAATAACCGGACAAGTTGCCTATCACATACTTTCTGTTGTCAAACAAAAACCGTCAGGCCGAACAAAATGCAAGATTAAAATGAACTGGAATTTCAAATGAAAAACTATTCCCGCAAAAAACAAGCCTCCCGTCTCCCTATTATTTCAGGGGAGTGGAGGCTCGTCAACTAAAAGAATAAACCGTTTTAACCGGTGATTGTAAACCGGGTACTGCCAAAAATGGAGAGCCCCAGTTTATTCATTATATATTTGATCGCCAATTGTGCTTTCACCGAATTGCCGGAGCTATCCAATGGAGGCGCAAAGGCGGAGATTCCGAAGTGTCCGGGCATGATCCCCATGACACCGCCGCCAACACCCGTTTTGGCAGGAATACCGGAAG
>ULPM01005599.1_pt1 | contig 24783 bp, 20 predicted proteins | sample 1953501 | NCBI WGS metagenome assembly ULPM01 (sample SAMEA4835629, study PRJEB28245) | human gut metagenome | biome: gut microbiome; material: fecal sample | place: Denmark | collected 2008
GGTTTTGTGCGTTTTATATTCTGTCTTTTTCTTAATGTTTAAAAATCAATAAATGTCTTTGTGCGAAGTCGCCTTAATTCAGTCCTGCCAGCATAATACTATGCGGCTTCACGGCAAATGCGCCTTTAGTCCGATAAAGCGGCTGAGCGTCCGCCTTTTTGCTGTCTGCGTAAATTTCCGCAGAACGACCCGGATCGTATTTCAGCACCGTTTCTCCCGGATTTATCACCAGTATCAGCCTATCGCCGTAATGCACCGCCAATGCACCGCCGCCGAGATCTTCATATTCCAAACGACTGCGAATATCGTGCGCAGTACGCAGTCTGAATTCCGGAAAGCGCTTCCGTATTGCGATAAGCCCACGGTAGTATTCCATAACACTACGGTGAATGGTAACATCGTTCCACTTAATACTGTTCACACTGTCGGGAGAATTGTAGCTGTCGTGAACAAATCCTCCATCAGGCGACGGTTTACTGCGCAGTATCTCCTGCCCTGCCTGCATGAAAGGAATTCCCTCCGAAAGAAACACAAGAGCAGCCGCCAACTTATCTACCGATACACGCTCCTGCCCTGAAGCCTCCGGCATAGAAATTCTCAGCTTGTCAAAGAGAGTAAGATTATCGTGCGCCTCAACATAGTTCACGGCCTGCTGAGGAGTATCCGTCCAGCATTCAGAACGTTTTCTCTGCACATCCATACGGTAGATTCCGCCGGATATTACCGACTTCATCATCTCCGACAGCTCCGATGCGTTCCCGTTTACATAACCGCACTCCTCGTCCTCAAATACGGAGCCTTTAACACCGTCACGGAAATCGTCTGAAAACATAGCGTACTGCGGCAGCTTTACTGCGTTCTTTTTCATTGCACGAAGTCTCTCGGGCAGCGGGCTTTCCCCCCCTGTCCAGCCTTCGCCGTAAAGTATTATGGAAGGATTTATCCTGCGTAGCTTCTCGGCCGCAGTATTCAGCGTATGAATATCAAGCAGACCCATAAGGTCGAAACGAAATCCGTCCAGCTTGTATTCCTTTGCCAGATAGCAAAGGCTGTCCACGATGAAGCGGCTCGCCATAGCACGTTCGCTCGCAAATTCGTTTCCGCACGCAGAACCGTTCGAAAGACTTCCGTCCTTGTTATGACGGTAGTAGTATCCGGGGAAGGTCTTTGCAAACGGGGAATCTTCCGTGCTGTAGGTGTGGTTGTAAACCACATCCATTATCACACCCATTCCCTTTTGATGTACTGCGTGGATAAGCTCCTTGAACTGTCTTACCCTGTCGGTACCGTTGTTGGGATCGGTAGTGTAGCTTCCCTCGGGAATATTGTAGTTGAGCGGATCGTATCCCCAGTTGAAGCCTGCCTCGGGGTCGTTCTCGTCTATCGTCTGGGAGTCAAACACCGGAAGCAGATGAATATGCGTAACACCAAGTGAAGCAATGTAGTCAAGTCCGACAGTGTCACTGAAGCCGTTCGTCACCCTGTTCTCGCAGAATGCGCCGAACTTTCCTCGAAGGTGGAAATTTGCACTTTTATCGGAGGAGAAATCACGGACGTGAAGCTCATATATCACTGCGTCCGTGTAGCTTTCAAGTGTAACAGGACGGTCACTGTCCCAGCCGGCAGGATCTGTACGCATTAGATCGACCACCATTCCCCTGATGCCGTTTGCACCTGCTGAGCGTGCGTAAATATCTATCGTTTCACGGGTTGAGCCGTCAAAGGTAAATTCATAGGTATAGTACATTCCGTGCAGGTCGCCGGGTACGGTAACCTCCCATACGCCTTTGTCCCTGCTCATTTCAGTAACGGAATGCGGCAGATTTGCCTTTGCGCTGAGATACAGCTTCAGCACGGCTCTCTGTGCCGTCGGGCTCCACACTCTGAACGTAGTCTGAGACTTGGAATAAAGTGCGCCAAGCTCCCCGTCATACGCATATTCCCTGTCGATAAGGTCAAAATCAGGCATTATATCCATAATTGCCTCCGTAGTTATTTTCCGGTAAGAAATGCAATGCTGTACGCAGGCATTTTAAGGCCGCCGTCAAGCAGGACCTCCTCTGCTGAATCAACAGTCAGATATCCCCGTATCTGCATTTCGGAAAGTCCGTCAAGTTCCGTGATCTCTTTGCTTTCATCGGAGTAGTTATAAACAATCACAATACTGTCGCCGTCAAATGTGCGGCGCACCGCCGCAATATCCTGTCCCGGCACTGTCAGCACTTCGGTCGTACCTCTTGCAATGCAGGGGTTTTCGTTGCGTATCCTGAGCGCACGCTTGTAGTAATTCAGTATGGAATTTTCGTCTGCAAGCTGTGTCTGCACATCGGCAAAACGGTTTTCCTGCCGCTCCATATCAGGCGGTCCGTATGTAAGTCCCGTACCCTCGCTGTCCCATATCATCGGGGCACGCTTATTCTCGTCACGTCCGCTTCCGGAAAGGCCTATCTCGTCACCGTAATACACGAAAGGCGAACCGGACATTGTGAGCAGTAATCCTGCCGCCGCCTTTATTTTCGTTTCGTTATATCCGAGTATGCCTGCGCCACGGTTGGTATCGTGATTTCCTATGAACGGTGCGTCGATTGCGGTATCGCTGTAGGAAGCCAGCTTCTGCTCGACAGTCACCATTGCCTGTGCAAAGGATTTAACCGAGTTATCAGCACCCTTACCATTGATTGTCTTGGCGATTTTTCCGCTTTCCTGTGCCATAGTGAAGCCGAATACGCTGTCAATCCCGGAGCTGTAGTATTTAGTATAGTTTGTAAAACTCTCCCACACCTCTCCGACAACGTAGCATTTCGGGTCAACCGTCTTGCAGTGCTTCATAAATTGATTCAGCACCTCGATATTCTTTTCGGGGTTGCCGCTGAAATACTCCTTGACAGCATCCAGACGGAATCCGCCTGCACCCTTTTCCAGCCAGAAGTCAGCTATCTTCTCAAACTCACTTCGCACCGCAGAATTATCAAGATTAAGCTCCGGCATCTGCTCTGAGAAAACTGCCTGATACCACCGGTTTGAGCCTATTCTGTACCAGGAGTTTGTTCCGACAGGCTTCTCGTCCGTAAAATAATAATAGTTAATGTATTTATCATGCACAGGGCAGATATTATCGTTAAGGCAGGGCTTGTCTTTAGCCGCACCGCACGGATCGCTGCGCAGGCTCTTTGAAGCGTGCTTGAACCACTCGTGCTCGTTGGAGCTGTGATTCATCACAAGGTCTATCAACAGCTTTATTTCACGCTTTTCACACTCTGCGGCAAGCTCCTCAAAATCCTGCATCGTGCCATACTGCTCATCAACGGCATAATAATCCTTTACGCTGTACTTGTGGTAGGAATCCGACGGCATTATAGGCGAAAGCCATATACCGTTGAAGCCCATATCCTGAATATAGTCCAGTCGGGATGTGACTCCGGCAAGGTCGCCTATACCGTCGCCGTTGCTGTCGCAGAACGAATAAACGAACACCTGGTAGTAATTGCGGTAGTTATCGTCTATCATATTCAGCTCGTGTTCGTAACGGTATGACGGAGCCTGCGGCTGCGAGCTTTCCGACATAGTTTCCTCCGGGGTACTGCACCCGGATAAAAGAATAGCCGCCGCCGTAACAGCGGCTGCGGCTGAAAGTAAAAATCTTGTATTTTTCATTTGTCTTCCTCGGGCAAAATTCTCTTGGCTATCAATTTCACGGATTCTCTCTCAATGAGTTCGGGGCGAAGGCTGACCGCTTCTATCGAGATACCGCTGTTCATCTGCTGAAGCATTACGAATGCGGTCTTTCCGATATGTATTCGGTTCTGATACATCGTTGTAATACGGGGTTGCGAATATTCTGACACGGGGAGGTTATCATAACCTGTCACGCTTATATCCGCAGGTACGACATATCCCGCTTTTTCAAGCTCCTGCACTGCAGAGCAAGCTAACAGGTCGCTGATACAAACCACTGCTGTGACTCCTGTCTGAGCAATCGGAAGAATCCTCTTTCGTGTACCCTTCGCAGAGAAATGTCCGTATCTGACAGCATCTTTATCCTCCTCAAGCCCAAGCTCTTTTAGTGCGTCGGAATATGCCTGATAGCGTTCCTGCGTGACGATACTGTCCTCCTCGCCGCCTAAAAATCCGATCCTGTCGTGACCTCTCATCCAGAGATACTGCACCATCTGACGAATTCCGCCTGCACTGTCGCATCCGACACGAGCCGCCAGCTGATAATCAACATTGTTATCAAGTATAACCAGCGGAATATTCAGACTGCGTATATGCTCAATGAACACATGGTGCGGCTTGAACCCCAGGAAAACCGCTCCCTCGCAGTTTTCCCCCGACACGATAGAATAGTAGTTGCCGCTTTTCAGTTCGGCATTGCTTATAGCAGTGATGTTTACCCCGATACCGTGTTCCGCAGCGGCGGCCTGTAATCCGAGAATGATCTCATAGCCGAACTGATCCACCTTGTCATAGTGGATACTTCCGTAGATAAAGACAACTATCGACTTAGTATATGAAACGTGTTTTGCCTTTACCTGATACCCCATCTCGCCGGCACAGGCAAGCACACGCTCACGGGTCTTTTCGCTGATGTCGGTAGCACCTGAGATGGCCTTCGAAACTGTACTCTTTGCCATACCGAGCCTGTCGGCAATATCCTGGATAGTTACGTTCTTGACTGCCATAAGATCCCCCCCGAAAAAGTGATTTTGCTTTATAATAGATATTAGCCCTTTACCGCACCGCCGGTAACACCGCTGACATAGTACTTCTGCATAACTATGAACAGCGCACCGATAGGAATGGATACCAGCACTGCCGCCGCAGCGAACTGCGTATAGTAGGTACCGATGAACTCACGCTCAAGCATCTTGAACATACCAAGCGCAACAGTATAGCTGTCGTAGTTTGCACCGCAGATCATACTCGGGAATATGTAGTCGACCCAGGGAGCCATGAATGTAGTGAGCACCGTGTATACGATGATAGGCTTCGAAAGCGGGATAGTGATGCGGAAGAACACCTGCGACCTCGTTGCACCGTCAAGGTACGCAGATTCGTCAAGGGATTTCGGAATAGTATCGAAGAATCCCTTTGCGATGTAGTAGGTAAGTCCGGAACCGCAGATGTAAACCAGCGTCAGACAAACAAGCGGATTCTCGGTAAGACCAAGTCCCTTAAGGATATAATAGATAGCGACCATAGACATGAATCCCGGGAACATTCCGAGAATCAGTGCAATGTTCATCATAGGCTTACGCATCTTGAATCTCAGTCGGCTGAGAGCGTAGGACACCGCAAGCACAATGAACGTTGAGCCTATGCAGGATACCACCGCCACGATAAACGTGTTGATAAACCATTTTGTGAACTTGAACTGCTGATCAACCAAAATCAGCTTCGAGTAGTTATCAAGCGTGAAGCTCTTGGGCCAGAAGTAACTTGTATATGAACCGGGCTCTGCACGAAATGACGTCAGGATTATCCACAAAAGCGGAAGTATCCACATCAGACCCAGTATCAGCAGCACAATCTGTATAACGATATTAATCGTGCGCTGTTTTCTGTGATAGGAGTAGGATTGTTTTCTTATCTCTCTCATTACTGGAACGCCTCCTCATTCTTATAGGATGCGGATCTGCGGAAGGTTATAAGCGAAAGCAGCGAGCAGATAATGAATACCAGAATACCTATCGTTGCGGCGTAGCTGTAATCCCTCGAGTTGACCGTCAGCTTATACAGCCAGGTAACGAGCAGATCGGTCTTTCCTGCCTGGTAGTAATCCAGTGTTGCCGGAGTACCGCCGGTAAGGAAGTAGATAACGTTGAAGTTGTTTATGTTGCCGACAAGCTGTGTAATAAGGTACGGTGTAGTAACGAACAGCACATACGGCATAGTTATCTTTCTGAACGTTACAAACGGAGAAGCACCGTCTATCCTTGCCGCCTCATACAGATCGTCGGGGATATTCATAAGGATACCCGAAACGATAAGCATCGTATACGGAATACCTATCCACAGGTTTACGGCTATGATCGTCATTCTCGCCCACATCGGATCGGTGAAGAACGGCAGCGGAGCCGAGATCCATCCAAGATCCTGAAGAAGTACGTTCACAGGACCCGCTTCAGCAAAAACATTCTTCATTACCAGCAGTGAAACGAACTGCGGTACTGCAATGGCGAGTACAAAAAGCGTTCTGTAGAATGACTTGAACTTGACGCCCTTCTTGTTGATGAGCATCGCTAGAATTATTCCAAAGAAGTAGTTAAGGAACGTTGCGAGAAATGCCCATACCAGTGTCCAGCCGAGTACCGGCCAGAAAGTGTTGCCGATAGTGGAATTGCTTCCGAGAATAGTTTTGAAGTTATCAAATTCTATCCAGGTGAACAGATTTGCAGGCACCTGATGATCCTTATCATAGTTGGTGAACGCCAGCGAGATCATATATACCAGCGGAACTATCGTGAATACCACGATGCCGGATACGGGAATGAAAAGAAGCGTCTTGTGGAACTGTCCGTCCAGAAGCGACTTCAAATCGTCCACTAAGCCCGGCAGCTTCTTGCCGGATTTTTTAATCTGCTGTGCGCTGTACGCCGACTTTATGTTATGTACCCACATGAATATGAATGCCAGAGTTACGAACAGTGCAAATATTCCGTAAAGGAGAATAAGCATTGAGTTGTCGCCGTTTTCACGCATTACATCAATGCCGAGCGTTTCATCGAAGTACCAGCCTCTCTGCACCGTACCGAGATTTCTGAGCCCTGCTATAAAGCCGAGTCCCGAGTCAATCATAAAGCCGATATACGCTACCTCTGCGGCAATGAATATCAGCCCCTTGATTATCTGACCTCGGAACAGGTTTCCTGCACCCATTATAATATATGAGAGCTTGGTGAGAGCGTCACCGTGAACAAATGTGCTTCCGAGCCAGCCAAGACCCCTGCCGATCATTTTTATAAAACGCCATACGGCGCCGGGCGCCCCGATCACGAAATTAGCGACGCCTTTTCCGATGGCTACAAAAAATTCTGCTATTTTAACAAGTATTTTCTTGTACCACGGAAGAGCGTAAAAATCAAGACTTGTCATTGCAGTTACCTCCTTGAGTAGTATTGAAGCTTTGTGCAGTTTCAATGCAGCCTTCCCGGAGGATCTGATCAACACATATAATAACCGGATAAAATTATGCAACCGATATTGTTCTGTGTCAAGTATTCAGGAAGCATTGAAACTGCATAAAGCACGTTCCGATTCTGTGGGCGGCTGTCACGCCGCCCACGAAGAAATGGAACCTGGAGAAACATATATACTTACTGGTGAATTACCTTAAATGCTTTTTTGTCAGCTGAGTGTTGCGAGAACTGCCTCAACATAAGCGTTCAGCTTATCCTGGAGATTGCTCTTTGTGCAGGTACCTGCGATAATTTCCTGACCGAAAGCCTCAGCGGGTGTCCAGTAGTTCTGGACCTGACCGATAGAAGTCTGAACGGTTGAGTACTTAGCCTGCTGTGCAAGAGCGCCTACAGCGATGTTGGAGTTCATAGTAGCTGAGTCGCTTGCAAGCTCAACGTTTGTGGGAGCGTATGAACGAACCTCGAATCTGGTCTTCTGGTTGTCCTTATTAGTGAGCCACTCAGCAAGAGCCATTGCGTCAAGCGGGTTCTTGGTTTCAGCGTTTACGCCCATGATCTTGAAGTTAGCCATACTGCCCATCTGAACGGTTTCGCCGTTTGAGAGTTTGAACTCGGGGAGCTTTGTAGCTGCGTAGTTATCGCCGAGAGATTTCTGGATTTCGCCTGCGTTCCATACACCGGAAACTGCAGCTGCCAAAGTACCCTCTGCAAAGCCTGCCTTTACAAGCGAGTCATCGAAGTTGGAGCCGAACTTGGGGTTTGCTACCAGGTCGATGAGATATTCGCCTACCATATAGCCACGCTCGTTATTGAAATCGCACTTTGTGGGATCGGTTCCGTCATCACCGAACAGCTTGCAGCCTGCGCCGAAGAAGAAGCCTGCCTGATACCAGCCGTCATCTGTATTGAAAGCGAAGTTTGTTGTAACGCCGTCGATATTCTTCGACATAATGCCTTCGATAGACTTTACATCATCCTCTGTCAGCTTGGACTTGTCGTAGTACATAAAGTAGGTATCGGATACATAAGGATAGCCGTAAAGCTCGCCGTTTATCGAAGCCGCTGAAATAGAAGCTTCAGAATTTTCCGCAACGATCTGATCCTTATTCTTTGTTACTCTGTAGAGTGCGCCTGCGTTCACCAGTATAGCGGTCTGGTCCGAAGCGAAAGCGAATACGTCAGCCGCCGCCGAGATGTCCTTGTTAACTTCCTTCTGAGCGTCTGCCTCGCTGACAACGCCGTAGGTGAAGGTGTAGGTCTTTTCGGGATTTGCAGCAGCAAATTCGTCACACATCTTCTTGATCAGTTCCTGATCCTCCTGCGGACCCCATACCGTGAGGCTAACCTTCTCGCTGCCGGCGGTGGATTCGCTGCCGCCTGAAGAAGCTGTGCTGTTGCCTGCCGCAGAGCCGCTGTCTGTACTGCTTGTGCCGCTTGTGCTGTTGCTTGCGCAGCCGGCCAGCATTACGCCTGCCATTGTCATAGAAGCTATCGCTGTCATGATCTTCCTGTACTTCATAATTAATTCCTCCTGAATATAATCACTTGCTTACTTTTATTGCATTTCGAAACTTTCGCCTTGTTTCGAAACAAAAATCCTAAAATCAAATGCAGGCTGTCTGTGCTACCCTGCAGATTCGGCTTTGTTTCGAAATTTGATTACTTGGTTCGAAATTCTGGTTTAATTATAACAGATTTTTTTGCTCTGTCAAGCGAATTTATACAATTATTTTTAAAAATTTAAAAAACAATTGTAAATTTGTCATAATAGCCAATTACCATCTGTCGCTTTTGTGGATAATGGCAACGTTTCCGGTGAAACGTTGTTACAATCTATATAACACGTTTCACTGCAAACGAAACCAAAAAGAGAATCCGATACAAAACTCGGTGAATCACACCTTGCCGATATGCCATATATCCTTCGCATATTCAGCGATGGTGCGGTCTGAGCTGAACTTACCCGCAGAGCAGATATTCAGCCAGCACTTCTTTGCAAACGCAAGCTCGTTGCTGTAGTCACGGTTTACTGCCAGCTTTGCCTTAACATAGCTGTCAAGGTCGCCAAGAAGGTAGTAATGATCGGGAACGTGCCAGCTTGCGCCCTCCATAAGTGCGAAATAAAGCTCTCTGAACACGCCGCTTCCGCCGTCGGAAACGGTACCGTCAATAAGCGCAGATACCACACGCTTGATCTTCGTATTGCTCTCTGTAATGTCACGGGGAACGTAGTCCGGCATAATCTTCTCCAGCTCCTCTACAGTCGCACCGAAGATATATTCGTTCTCTGCACCGGCTTCCTCGGCAATCTCAACGTTAGCACCGTCCAGTGTGCCGAGCGTAACTGCGCCGTTGAGCATAAACTTCATATTTCCTGTACCTGACGCTTCTGTACCCGCCGTGGAGATCTGCTCGGAAATATCAGCCGCAGCCACCAGCTTCTCCGCATAGGAAACACGGTAATTGCTCACGAATACCACTCTCAGCAGATCCTTTGTATCCGGGTCGGAGTTCACGAGCTTTGCTACCTCGTTAATAAACTTGATAATGCCTTTTGCACGGTAATATCCGGGTGCGGACTTTGCACCGAAAATAAATGTAGTGGGAGTGAAATCTCTGAGATTTCCGTCCTTGATTTCGTAGTAAAGATACAGTATCGAGAATGCGTTCAGAAGCTGACGCTTGTATTCGTGCAGACGCTTAATCTGAATATCAAAAACGGATTTCGGGTCGATTTCAATTCCCTCCGATTTCTTGATAAAGTCGGCAAGCTGCTGCTTCTTAGCGTGCTTTATATCTATAAAGCGGCGAAGCACACCCTCATCGTCCGCATACTTCTTAAGGCCGCTCAGCTTGTCAAGGTCGGTTACCCAGCTGTCATCGCCGAGCAGTTCGGTAATGAGTGCGGAAAGCTCACGGTTGCACAAAGCCAGCCATCTGCGCTGTGTGATGCCGTTTGTCTTGTTCTGGAATCTCTCGGGGTACAGCTCGTACCAGTCCTTCAGCACGGTAGTCTTTAACAGCTCTGTGTGTATAGCCGCAACGCCGTTCACATAGGAAGAACCGAATACCGCAATATTTGCCATATGCACGGTGCCGTTCTTTATAAGACGCATAACCGCACGCTTATCCTGCGGAACATTCCTGCGGTGCATTTCTGATTCGAATGCCTCGTTGAGCATTATCATCACGCTGTACACTTCGGGGACTATTCGTTCGATAAGTCTGCTGTCCCACTTCTCAAGTGCTTCCTGCATAATGGTATGGTTGGTGTAGTTGAACACCTTCTTCGCCGCTTCGAAAGCCTTATCAAACTTCCAGCCCTCGTCACGCATTACCACACGGATAAACTCCGGCAGAGCGATAACGGGATGAGTATCGTTCATCTGAATGCAATTGTAATCAGCAAAATTCTCCATTGTGCCGAAAATTGCCTTATGCTTTCTGATAAGATCGGCAACTGCGGCGGCACTGAAGAAGTATTCCTGCTTCAGTCTGAGTATCTTTCCTGCCTCTGTTTCGTCATTGGGATAAAGTACACGGGAAATGTCCTCGGCGGCACGCTTCTTTTCGCCGGCTTCGGTGAACTTACTGCGGTTGAACAGGTCAAAATCGAACTCATCGTCGGTTTCAGCCTGCCAGAGTCGCAGAGTGCCTACATTCTCAGTGCCGTATCCGATAACGGGATAGTCGTAGGGAACTGCGTTCACATCACCGTCAGCGAAGTGTATCACAACCGTTTCCTGCTCACGACGAACGCTCCACGGGTCGCCGTATCTCTGCCAATCGTCTGCGGTTTCGGTCTGGAATCCGTCCTTGATGCCCTGCTTGAACAGGCCGTACTTATAGCGTATTCCGTAGCCGTCCAGAGGAAGATCAAGTGTAGCCGCACTGTCCAGGAAGCAAGCCGCAAGTCTGCCCAGACCGCCGTTACCGAGAGCGGCGTCCTCGACCTCCTCGAATTCTGAAATATCCACGCCGAGTGCTTTCAGCTCCTCAGCTGTGCTGTCAAGTATCCCAAGACACAGCAGGTTGTTGTATATTGCACGGCCCACCAGGAACTCCATGGAGAGATAGCTTGCCTTGCGTGCTTTATCGTGTGCTACCCGACTCTTGTCCCACACGGGAGAAAGCTCCTCCATAACGAGCTTTGAAACTGCACAGTGCAGTTGATTTGCCGTCAGCTCCCTTGGCTGTGCGTGATATTCCTTCTCGCAGAGGAAAACGAGCTTCTCCTTGAAGTTTTCAATCTTCATATTATTCTCCTTTCAATTATCGTTTTTTTCTTGATTTTTTAACGGGAGGCTTTCTGTTGCTTATTTCGGTCAGTCTGTCGAGGTACGCCGCACTCTTAGCGGTAAAGTCGCTCTCCAGCGTCCTCCAGCGCCAGTTATTTCCGATGGTGGAGGGTACGTTTATGCGTGCCTCAGTTCCGAATCTGCACAGCTCCTGCATTGTAGTCATAGCCATATCTGCAGTGCTTTTCCAGGCGATGTCGATAAATGCCTCGGGAAGTTCAGCCGCATGGCGCACCCCGAGATATTCCTTCACAAACTGCTTTGTTGTACGATCAAGGTTGTTGAACCAGCCCAGTGCCGTATCGCTGTCGTGAGTGGAAGTATACACAACACAATTCTGCGATGTGTAGTTCTGCGGAAGATATTCGCTCTTTCCCGTAGGGTCGAAAGCAAACTGCAGTACCTTCATTCCGGGATATGCCGCCTGCTTGAGAAGTTTCTTTACAGACGGAGTGATTATTCCCAGATCCTCCGCTATGATACCGCCCTTTCCTGTTTCTCTCTTAATGACATTGAACAGATCGTATTTCGGACCATCGTGCCATTCGCCGCCGTGTGCGGTCTTGCTGCCGAATGGGATGGCATAGTAGCTGTTGAAACCGATGAAGTGATCTATACGGACAATATCATACAGCTTCTTTGCGAAGCTCATTCTGCCGACCCACCAGCGATAGTTTTCCTGCTTCATTCTGTCCCAGTCGTAGATGGGGTTTCCCCACAACTGCCCGTCCTCAGAGAATGCGTCCGGAGGGAATCCCGCAACGACGGTAGGCACTCTGTCACGGTCAAGCTGAAACAACTGCGGTTCGCACCAGACATCAGCACTGTCAAGGGCGCAGTATATCGGAATATCGCCGATAATCTGTATCCCATTGTCATTTGCGTACTTCTTCAGCTTGTACCACTGACGGAAGAACTCGAACTGAAGGAATGCGTAGAATTCCATATCCTTTGCGTACTTCTTCTTTGCGGAATATACCGCCGTTACGTCACGAAGGCGAAGCGGCGTTTCCCACTCGCACCAGCTTTTTCCGCCGTGTGCGTCCTTTAGCGCCATGAACAGCGTGTAATTCTCAAGCCACGGATTTTCGGCAACGAATGCCTTATATTCTTCGGAAACGTTACCATTCATAGCCTTAGAAAAGCGCCCGAATGCGAGCCTCATCACTTTATAGAAGTTCTCGTACATCGTGGCGTAGTCGATATATCTCGGATCCTTGCACCAGTTTATATCCGCATATTCCTTATGCTTCAGAAGCCCCTCCTCCTCCAGCGTCTCAAGGCTGATGAAGTAAGGATTTCCGGCATATATGGAAAAGCTCTGGTACGGCGAATCGCCAAAGCTCGTCTGTGACAGCGGAAGTATCTGCCACAGACTCTGACCGGCGCTTCTGAGCCAGTCAACGAATTTATAGGCTTCCCTGCCCATCGTGCCGATGCCGTATTTGTTCGGCAGTGACGCAATGTGCAGTAAGATACCGCTTTTTCTCATGTTGACCTCCAACAAAATCTATATTCTGCCCATTGAGCCGCCCGATCTGAACTGCGCCCTGAGCGTTACATGGCTCGCCTCGGCGCCGTCTTCGATCATATTCACCAGCATACGCACAGACAGACTTGAAATCTGGTGGATCGGCTGAGCTAATGTTGCTATTCTGGGGTTGCTGTATTCAGACAGTTCGATTCCGTCGAAGCCAAGCACCGAAATATCCTCCGGCACACGCTTACCCATATCGAGAAATGCCCGTACAGCGCCCACGGCGATAATATCCGACATAGCGAATACCGCCGTCATATCCTTGCACTTATGATAAAGAGCCACTGCCGCTTCATACGCAGAGCTGAACGTATATGCACAAAGCTCGCTGTCGGGAATATCCGCACCCCGCTCAGAGCATACACTGCAAAAACCGCCGTAACGCAATCCCGAAGGACCGTAGGAGCTGAGGTCGCCGCCGAGTATCCCGACTTTTTTGTGACCACGGTCGAACAGCTGTTCTGCCGCCGCCCTGCCGCCGTCATAGTCGTCAACGCTGACGGAGGAAAGGTTTTCAAAGCCAAGCTCTTCAGCGTTTGCCGTACTCAGTATACAGGGCAGTTTTATCCGTGCAAAGCTCCTTTTGAAGTTTCGCATATCGCCGCCGAGAAATATCACCCCGGCAGGTCTTAACTCCGTGCAGAGCCTTGACGCAAACTGCACCTCGTCCTCCTGCTCGTCAATGTGATTCACTGCAATCTGAAATCCTGCGGAAGAAGCCGCTATCTGTATCTGCTCGATGAGCGGTGAAAAGAACAGGTTACTGCTGCCGTTAACGATGAGCAGTATGGTCTTTTCTGCGCTCCTGCGCATACGGCGTGCATTGCCGTTAGGCGTATAGTTATACTTACGGATAACCTCGTTTATGCGTTCTTTGGTCTGTTCGCTTATCTCATTACTGCCGTTAAGCGCCCGTGAAACCGTGCTCACGCCGCAGCCGGCAAGTCTGGCAATATCCTTTATAGTCAATGGCTCACCTGTTGTCTTAATTAAATTACCGAAAACGTTTCCGGCAGTTTGATTGTAGCATAAATCCAACGGTTTTTCAAGAGATTCTGAAAATTTTCCGTTTTGCACAATTCCGCATCGTATTCTTCGGTAAATACGCACAATCGCTATTTCGAAAGTGCTTTCCGGTTTATCGTGAAATTTGCGTATGATAAACAGAGTTGTGATGTACCCGCCCTACTGTCAGATTAACCTATCCAATATGTATGCGTGCTTTAGGTTAGTATATCCTAACTCTCGCTTTACCGAAAAGCCGCATTTCTGCAGCCTTTGATTTATTCGGTTAACGCCTTGTTATTTGAAGCAGGACCTTGCAAAGCGGCTCTATTATAAATCATCGGAAAGACAACGGAATACATTACACTGATTCTGATTTTTCAAGAGGTAATTTTCAGCCGGCATATCCCTGCCGTTCAGTGTCGGGGTTATTGTTGTGCCGGCTTGAAGGCAAAGTCTGTGTCTTACAGGCATGCCCGATGATACAGCCGTTTATTTTATATACGGAAGCATAATTTTTTTCAGCTCATCGATTGTTTCTTTCTTCTGATTTGTGCTGTAGCCTGTATCAGAAGAAAACAGCAGATCTACAATGGCCTTTATAAGCTCGGTCGAGCTTATGTTTTCGATAGTCTGGACAGGAGCCGCATTTTTATCTATCATTTCGGTTCTGAAAAGAGAATGGTTGTAAACCATATCGTCAATAATTTTTTCTGTATTTTTCTCTTTTTTGAGCTCCGTATTCAGTCTGAGCAGCTCTCTGCTGAAAGCAGACATAGTTCTTGCAGGCGAGGAAAGCTCCGTTTCCGATGTAAGCACAAGCGTTACGCTGGATTCGTTAATTGCGTAAACACTGAACTTCTTGCCGTCTTTTCTGAACGTGATACCTGCATTGCACTTATCGACCGCAGTGGTGAAAATATGGTACTGCTTTTCTATCTCAGCCAGATTAATATTACAACTGCGATTGGCAGGAAACGATTTAAACATATATGTTGTCATAACAATATCCCTCTCTTATTACGAAACCGAATTTTTATTAATTATAACCTCTTTTTCGAATTATGTCAATCAATACTGTTTTGGTGCATCTCACAAACCGTCGGCTTGACAACTTTAAGCATCCGTGTTATAATTATCACATGCTGGTCACAAGCACTCTGCAAAGAGGTGTGCTATAGTCAAAGAATAAGTGTCGAGTTAAGCGCTTGCTATATTTAAGCGCTAAAATACGCCACACCGAGCCAATTTTATAAAAAGATAAGAAGCCAAAAATTTTTTGTCTAATGCTCTTGACACGCACCTATCTTTGTGCTATAATATGCCTCAAGAGAATACGCAGTTGACTTTAAGGAGGCCCTACTATGAACAAAGAAGAAGCCGTAGATCTGATTTTTGATTATCTCGATACACTAAAGATCATGCATTCAGAGCCGGAAGAAGACGACGAGAACAATACAGAAATTCTGTTCGTCACAGAAGGCAAAGACAGCCCCGGAGGCTTTATTGAATCTGCTATTACATTTTCCGATAATTGTATTCTGGCAAGAGCCTACTATAATACAATAGGTCAAAAGCTCGTAACCACTAACCTGGAACGCTTCCCATCGCTTTTCCGGCTTTTGAATGTCATCAACGAAGAAAAAAACCATATATGCATTCAGCATCCGCCATATTTCGATGACGATGAAGAAAAATCGGCAATTTTCTGCCCGCAGCTTCGCATGACTGAGGACGGCAATTACGACATAAAGTATCAGCTGATCGTTGACTATCATTATTTTGAATTATTCCCTAACGAAACATCGCAAATGCTCGTCGTATTCCTTCAGAATTGCTTAAATGCATTTGCGCCGGCAGTTTTCGGGGTTCTTACCTCCAAGATGAATCTCAAAGAAGCAAAATCATACATAGTATCCAAGAAAATGGAGTTTACTGAAAATCCGGAAAATTATTTACCCACTGAGGAGGACGAAAACAATGAATTATCTTGAAGAATTTTCCCGAGTAGAGATAGCCTTGTTTGAATTATTTCGAGAGGGAGGGGAGTTTTATTCTCTGACAGAAATAAAAAACGAGTTATCTGAATTCTCTGAAGAAGAGCTAATGCGAGGGATAGAAGAAGCTGTAAGAAAAGATATTATTTGTGAATCACCGGGTGACGCACACTTTGATCCGACATACTTCAGATGAGAGGTGAACAATGAAACTTACAGAAAGACTTATTCCGAGCTGTTACATAAGAGATGAACTCAGCAAAAACGGCTTTCAGCTAAGCGATGCCGAAAAAGCGACTATGCTCTGGAACTCCACGCTTTCCTATACCGAAAAGCTGGAGGAACTACAAAAGCTGAGCGACAGCACAAGCGATGATAATCTGCAAAAGCAGATCCGAAAGAGGTTAGATTACGAGAGCAAAAAGCTTGAACGGATCAAGGACAACTCATCCGGCAGTTATCTCTATGTATTTGAGGATCAGCATAAACTCTACCAAAACTATTTCTTGAACTACAAAATGTCAATACTATTTGCACAAATGTATCTTTCAAAAGACAATTTTTCTTGTTCTATATACAAGAAAAAACTTATAAACAGCTGCGATGAGTTCACCAAAACAATCCGCTTGCACCGGAATCAGCATACGACCGACGAACTCGCTGAAGCGATAACAGTCTTTTCTTACGGCGAGTCGGTATCTGAAATACGGTTTAACAACAAAGGAAATATTGATTACCTCTATTGCGGAGAAATGAGCCCGGAAGAAGAAAACGATACATATGAATACAGAAATGACAGATTCGAGCAAAAATGCTTTGCGCTTCCGATAAAGTTTTCTTGCGGTACTGTAGTAAGGGACGTAACCGACAACGCTATCGGCGTTATAGCCGCTGATGCGGACTTTAGCAATCCACCTTCCAATGATTCATATGTCAGCTTTTTCGGTGTCCCCGTGCTTATGCTTGACGAGCACGGTATATGGAATCACACGCATATAAGACCGATATATCTCGAAAAGGCTGAACCGCCTATTTGCGATACGAATGACAAGAAAAACAAGGCATATATAAGAGCGATAAACAGCTTTTCCGAGTGTCTGAAAGCAGGAACTTACGATAAAGAGCCCGCCTGTCTTAAAGCTATAGCGGACGCACGGGAGTACAAAAATATCCGCCTTGAATATAGCGCAGAATTAGAAAAAGAGATATATGACCGTGTCGATAAGGCTGTCAGGCTGGAAGATATAATGAACTGAATCAAGCAGAAATGACCTCCGTTTAAAAGCGGGGGTCATTTTTACGTCCGGACAACAAAATTTTCAGCCTTTTCATTTTTTTCTTGACAAATACCCCCGGGGAGTATATAATATAAATACCCCGTGAGGGTATATTAAAGCTACAGAAAAAATTCAGAGGTAACGCTATGAGTGAAAATAAAATCGAAAATAAAAGAGCGGTCAAAAAAGTCTGTCCGTGTTGTGAAAAGCATACAGTAAGGGACGAAAAGCACAAAAAGGCGCTTCTTAACCGCCTTAAACGCATTGAAGGACAGGTGCGTGGCATCGAGGCTATGATTGAGAATGACGCATACTGCAATGATGTGCTTATTCAATCCGCCGCCGTCAACGCCGCAATGAATGCCTTCAATAAGGAACTGCTGGCAAGCCATATAAGAGGCTGTGTTGCAAGAGATATAAGAGAAGGCAGGGACGAGGTCATAGACGAGCTTGTCGCAACTCTGCAAAAGCTGATGAAATAGCGTCAGACGGACATAATATAAAGATATACGGCAAAAGAAAGAGGGTCTTATTATGGAGCAGTACGATGTCACAGGCATGAGCTGTGCCGCCTGCAGTGCAAGAGTGGAAAAAGCGGTCGGCAAGGTAAAGGGCGTAACCTCGTGTTCGGTGAGCCTGCTTACAAATTCAATGGGTGTCGAGGGTACAGCGTCACCGCAGGAAATAATCTCTGCGGTTGAAAAGGCGGGCTACGGTGCAAGGCTGAAAGGCGCAAAAACGGAAAACACCGATACCGATGGCGGTTCACTGCGTGATACCGAAACGCCCGGACTTAGAAAAAGGCTTATAGCGTCACTCGTTTTTCTTGTGATACTGATGTACTTCTCAATGGGTCATATGATGTGGGGATTTCCGCTTCCGTCGTGGTTTGACGGAAACCATGTCGCTATGGGTCTTGTACAGCTGCTGCTAAGCGCTGTGATTATGATTATAAACGGCAAGTTCTTTATAAACGGCTTCAAGGGCTTCATAAACCGCTCACCGAATATGGATACGCTTGTGGCACTCGGCTCGGGAGCGTCATTTGTATGGAGCGTATATGCCCTGTTTATGATGACCGATGCACAGCTTCACCAAAATGCAGATGCCGTTATGATGTATATGGACGAGTTCTATTTTGAATCGGCGGCTATGATACTGACGCTCATCACGGTCGGAAAACTGCTCGAAGCCCGTTCCAAAGGCAAAACCACCGATGCGTTGAAAGGTCTTGTAAGCCTCGCCCCTAAGACCGCAAACGTAATAAGAAACGGCACGGAGCATACTGTTCCTGCCAAAGAAGTGATGAAAGGCGATATATTCGTTGTACGTCCCGGCGAAAGCATACCCGTTGACGCAGTAGTAACAGACGGCGAAAGCACGGTCAACGAATCCGCACTGACAGGCGAAAGCATACCGGTAGATAAGACGGTCGGAGATAATGTTTCGGCGGCTACCATAAATCAGACGGGCTTCATCACCTGCAGGGCTACCCGTGTAGGCGAGGATACCACCTTGTCGCAAATAATAAAAATGGTGAGCGATGCGGCGGCAACAAAAGCGCCCGTTGCGAAGATTGCCGACAAGGTATCGGGAATATTTGTTCCGACCGTTATTGCAATTGCCGTTGTCACTACGATAGTGTGGCTCTTGCTCGGACAGGATTTCGCTTATGCTCTGGCAAAAGGAATATCGGTGCTTGTAATAAGCTGTCCGTGTGCACTCGGACTTGCCACTCCAGTTGCGATAATGGTCGGAAACGGTGTCGGCGCAAAGAACGGCATTCTTTTCAAGACCGCCGTTTCGCTTGAGCAGACGGGAAAAACTCAGATAGCCGTGCTTGATAAAACAGGCACCGTAACAGCAGGAGAACCAGTCGTAACGGATATAATCCCTGCGGAAGATGTTACCGAAAATGAGCTTTTAAGCCTTGCACTGTCGCTTGAAGCAAAGAGCGAACACCCGCTTGCAAAAGCGATAAACGTTTACGGAACTGAGCACGGAATACCGTCAGTAGCGGTCGATAATTTCAAGGCACTCAGCGGAAACGGACTTACAGCTGCCATCGGCAGTGATACGCTTTACGGCGGAAGTCTTAAGTTCATCGGTGAAAAAATTGCTGTCGGTGACAGAATAAAGTCTGAAGCGGACCGTCTTTCCGGTGAGGGCAAAACTCCCCTGCTTTTCTGCAAAAACAACCGTATGCTCGGTATGATAGCAGTAGCCGACACGATAAAGAGCGACAGCCCAGATGCAGTAAAACAGCTCAGAAATATGGGCATACGGGTAATAATGCTGACAGGCGATAACGAGCGCACCGCAAAGGCAGTAGCAAAAAAAGCAGGCATTGACGAGGTGATAGCGGGCGTTCTCCCCGACGGAAAAGAGGCGGTCATCCGCTCGCTCAAGGCACAGGGTAAGGTCGCTATGATAGGCGACGGAATAAATGACGCACCTGCGCTTACCGCCGCAGATACAGGCATCGCTATAGGCGCAGGAACAGACGTTGCGATAGATGCCGCCGATGTTGTGTTGATGAAGAGCAGACTTACCGATGTTCCTGCGGCGATAAGGCTTTCCCGCTCGTCACTGCGTAATATACACGAAAATCTTTTCTGGGCATTCATCTATAACGTTATCGGCATTCCGCTTGCCGCAGGCGTATTTATTCCGCTCGGGCTTACGCTTAATCCTATGTTCGGTGCGGCGGCAATGAGCCTTTCCAGCTTCTGCGTCGTATCGAATGCGTTAAGGCTAAATTTCTGCAGGCTGTACAGCACAAAGCACGACAGAAAAGCAAAGCCGATGAATAATATTGCAATACAGCCGTCCGACACGGCGAAAATAACAAAGACGATAAAAATAAAGGGTATGATGTGTGAAAAATGCGAGCATCATGTAAAGACTGCACTTGAGGCTATTCCGCAGGTGACAAGCGCTGTAGCTAGCCATACAGACGGTATCGCAGTGGCTGAGCTTTCAGGCGAAGTACCCGACAAACAGCTTAAAAAAGCCGTTGAAAACAGCGGCTATAAAGTAATATCAATAAAGTAACGGAGGAATTTACAATGGTAAAGACAACACTTAAAATTGACGGAATGATGTGCGGAATGTGCGAATCACACGTCAACGACGCTATCAGAAATGCTTTTCCCGTAAAGAAGGTCACTTCTTCTCACTCAAAGGGAGAAACCGTGATAATAAGCGAGGAGGCGCTTTCCGAAGACAAGATCAGAGAGGTTATGCAGCCAACCGGCTACGAGCTTAAAGACATTACAAGCGAGCCTTACGAGAAAAAGGGCTTATTCTCAAGAAAGTAAGCCGGAAAAGCAAAGATTATGTGCCACAGTATCTCACTGCGGCACATTCAGTCTGTCGAAAAAACTATATCGTTGATAAAAATGGGGTCGCAGGGGCGGAGCCCCCGACAGGGACTAGGGGCGGTAGCCCCACACTCAGCCCCGGCAAGGACGCCGGGCGTGTATGCCCAAAGGCTCTGCACGATGCAGAGCCAACAAAGCATACACAGCCCTTCACCACGGGGAAGGGGTTTGGGGTTAGGGATATAGAATTTGCTCTATTTTTATAAAAAACAGACTTTTTCTGCAACCCGATGTGCCACAGTATCTCACTGCGGCACATTTTTTATATGTATTTTACACAAAAAAACGAAAAACTCTTGCTTATTGAAAAGAAATGCACTATAATATTAACGATAGCGCAGAAAGCGCACAAAAAATAAAGAAATATAAAAGAGGTATTTTTATGAAGATCAAAAGAATAATTGCAGGCATTCTCGTTGCCGCTACCTGCGGTCTTGCTATGGCAGGCTGTCAGTCAAACACAACAGGCGGCAAGCTCATTATGGCTACAGAACCCGGTTTCGCTCCTTATGAATATATGAGCGGTAACAATGTTGTAGGTATCGACGTTGATATTGCAAACGAAGTTGCAAAGGAGCTCGGTATGGAGCTTGAGATTCAGTCAATGGACTTTGACGGTGCGCTTTTAGCAGTTCAGCAGGGCAAGGTTGACTTTGCAGCAGCGGGCATCTCGGTTACTCCCGAGCGTCAGGAGGCTATGGACTTCTCAATCGAATACGCTAAGTCAAAGCAGGTTATCGTTGTACTCAAGGGTGCAAACAGAGTAAAGACCGTTGACGACCTCGGCGGTGACACAAAGATTGCCGTTCAGATGTCAACAGTTGCCGATGCATATGTAACAGACGATCTTAAGAAGGAGCCCTCACGTTATACAAAGTATGTTCAGGCGGCAGAAGACTTAAAGAGTGACAAGGTTGACTGCATCGTTATGGACGAGCTTCCCGCAAAGGAAATGGTAAAGGGTAATGACAACCTTGAAATTCTTGACGGCGAGGTATTCACAGACAAGTACGCTTTCGCTTTCAAGAAGGGCAACACAGAGCTTGAAGAAAAGGTAAACAAGGTTCTTCAGAAGCTGATTGACGAAGGCAAGGTTGACGAGTTCACACTCAAGCACACAACAGGTGCAGGTGCCGACGCTGACAGCAAGGCTGAATAATTCTGCTGACTGATAAAACTACCGGGCGGTGAAATGCCGCCCGTATTTTTTGAAAGGCATAAGACGGAGGAATTAAGAATTGGACTTCTTTCTTGGTATATGGGATGCCATTGACAAGGCGCTTATAAGAGAAAACCGTTATGAATTCTATTTAAGCGGTATCGGAAACACACTGCTCATATCGCTGTTTGCGGTTATTCTCGGTTTTCTTATCGGTGCATTCGTGGCAGTAGTAAAGCAGTTATGCGCAGGCAGGAGAGGTATCGGCTGGATAGCTAAGATATGCGACCTGTATGTATTCGTAATAAGAGGTACGCCCGTACTTGTACAGCTGTTGCTCATAAACGCAGTTCTGTTCAACTACAGAGGCGCAAACGCAATAGTTGCCGCAGTTTTGTGCTTCGGTATAAATTCGGGTGCGTATGTTGCGGAGATTGTCCGTGCAGGTATCGAGTCTATCGACAAGGGTCAGACAGAGGCAGGAAGATCGCTGGGTCTCGGCGCAGGTCAGACAATGTGGCTTATCGTGCTTCCGCAGGCTATAAAGAACATACTTCCCGCACTCGGAAACGAATTTATCGTACTGGTAAAGGAAACCTCGATAGCAGGCTACATTGCGGTAACTGATATTACCAAAGCGGCACAGTATGTAGGCTCAAAGACATATGACCTTATTACCCCGCTTCTCATTGCGGCGGCATTCTATCTGATACTGGTATTTATTCTGACAAAACTCCAGAAACTGCTTGAGAGGAGGCTTGGCAAGAGTGATAGACGTTAAGGATCTCAGTAAATCGTTTGGCAATCTCCACGTCCTCAACGGGATAAACGAGCATATCTACAAAGGCGAAAAGGTAGTTATCATAGGACCGTCAGGTTCGGGTAAAAGTACGTTCCTGCGTTGTCTTAACCTTATGGAAAAGCCGACAAGCGGAAGCATCTGCGTTGAGGGCGAATATATCACCGACCGCAAGGCTAACGTAAACCTTATAAGAAGAAAGATGGGTATGGTGTTCCAGCACTTCAATCTGTTCCCCCATCTGACGATAAAGAAAAACATAACCTTAGCTCCCGTTAAGCTCGGTCTTATGACAAAGGAAGAGGCTGACGCAGAGGCAATGCGGCTTTTAGAGCGTGTCGGTCTTGCAGACAAGGCAGACGCTTATCCTCCGCAGTTATCGGGCGGTCAGAAGCAGAGAATCGCTATCGTCCGTGCGCTTGCCATGAAGCCCGATGTTATGCTTTTCGACGAGCCGACCTCGGCGCTCGATCCCGAAATGGTAGGAGAGGTTCTCGATCTTATGAAACAGCTTGCCGACGACGGTATGACAATGGTTGTCGTAACTCACGAAATGGGATTTGCCCGTGAGGTTGCGTCAAGAGTAATGTTTATGTCTGACGGACAGATAGTTGAACAGGGTCCTCCCGATGAATTCTTCGCAAACCCCAAAAATCCAAGACTTAAGGACTTTTTATCAAAGGTGCTTTAATATGAAACAAACCCGACAGATACGTTTATTGAATCGTACCTGTCGGGTTTGTTTTATAAGAATTCAGCTCTTTATAAAAACCTTTCTACAAACTATTACACCCTAAAGGGTATAATTTATAATTCACCCCCACTCTTTATACCCGATAAGGTATAATCGCCGTAATCTATTACCTGCCATTCCCGCCGATAATCATACTTTTTCTTTCAGCGTCATAAATATAGCTGTGCTTTACAGCGGGTAAAACAATCACCGCCGCCCTTGCTTAATTTCTTGTATTTCTCAATGTAATTTTGTGTAAAAAACACAACATATTGTACCGGGATCCTCAAAAAAATACACTTTACATAAAAACTCTGTGAAATCTGCCTTATCGTTGTGCAATTCAATGAAATTTTGACCCATTTCGACATTTTGTAAATTTATTCTTGCAAAAGTGTAAAATCAGCATTATAATTAAATAAGAAACATAACCTCATCGGTTTACTATATACTTTTGCGGTAATTTGTACCGCCCTACGGAATAAGGGAATATAATGCTTTATAATAAATACGGTTCCGTTTCGCCTAAGAAACGTTTCATATTGCTGTGTCTGCCGCTTGCGGCGGCTATTATATGCACAGCCTGCAATAACGCTTACGCTGTCAACATATCCGACGGCGGTATAAGCTATGACAATACATATTCGCAGACCGAAAGCACGTCTGCCGATACAGATAAGACAACTTCTCAGACAAAAGAAGAAGAACCTCTGCCCGTACCTGAGCCTGAGCCTGAGCCTAAACCTGATTACACTATCACAGACGCTATGTACAAATATTTCGACCAGTTCGCACTTGTCGGTGACAGCGTTTGCTCCGGCTTCGCAAGCGCAGGATACTTCAAGCAGGAAAACAACCTTGCACGACCCAACATTGCGGCGTGGAACATACACCAGTTCCTTATAACATCGGGCAATTTAAGCACAGACGTACTTGTTCACCTTTACAACAAGCAGCCTAAATACGTTCTTTTCTCAATGGGTCTTAACGATGTAAACCTTACCACGAAAGAACAGTTTGTAGAAAACTATATGCAGCTTCTCTACCAGTGCAAGCAGGCAAGCCCGAACAGCGAGTTCATTATTATGGCTGTAACTCCCGTCCGCAGTAAGTTCTGCAAGAACGAAAAGATAGACGAGTATAATTCCGCACTGCGGTATGCGATTGATAACTGCTACTATAGTCACTATCATTTTGTCGATCCTACCGCCCTTCTTAAAGGCAGTGATAACAAGCTGATGGAAAAGTACGCCTTTGAGGACGGCACTCACCTTGAAATGAGCGGTATGAGGGTCTGCCTGTGGTATATGTATAATCAGAATATCAGATACAGCTTCAAGGAAGACGAGCTTCAGCCCTCAAAATGCCCCGACATTTCACAATACGAATATCTTTATTGATAATATCGGCTTTAAAAACAAAAAAACGGCGGAAATTTGCTGAAATCCTGCAAATT
>ULPM01019580.1_pt1 | contig 24065 bp, 10 predicted proteins | sample 1953501 | NCBI WGS metagenome assembly ULPM01 (sample SAMEA4835629, study PRJEB28245) | human gut metagenome | biome: gut microbiome; material: fecal sample | place: Denmark | collected 2008
GTCATCCAATTTATAGACGATACGTGCTAAACCGAGGGTGGTGGTCAATCCCCAATGATTGTTACGGGTTATGGCAACTCCGGTATTAAACAGATTGATACCCCATTCCCAGGATTTCGAGCCAAGTTGAGGTACTTTGGCAGAGTACTGAAATGTATTGCTTGCCAGTTTGTTAAAGCCGAAGTAGATGGCAGGGTAGTGAGGATCAAAGCGGTAATAGCCTTTTTTCTTCTTCACGAAAGGTACGGAAACCGTTGTGGTTCGTTCAATGCTGCGGCCGTCCAGATACACACCTTCAAATACCTGGGTGTTTTCGATGGTGTCATTGTCGGCTTTTGCCTCATACATTTTCACTTTGATTTTGCCATCATGTTCTTTAATGATGATCTTCCGTCCGTTGAGATAGAGAGTTGTATCTTGCGGGATGCTTTCTTGTGCCACGACTGTCATGGAAGTCATGATAAGGAATAAAAAGAAAATTCGTTTCATAAGTTTTATTATTTGTGATTTATAAATTTCAGAATTAGTCTTTGCTGAATATCAGTGTAACAAGGTCGTCACTGTCTATTTCGCCTTCGATATAGATAAGTGTGGCTTCTCCTTTCTTGCCGAGCCGGAATAGTATGAAGCGGTTTATTTTATCTTTTACCGGAGGCAACTGGTAGTATCCCGATTGAATATGCCCGTCTGTCACCACTTCTTTTATTTTCCTGGCATGTTCCCGGTCGGATTCCAGACACCGGTAGATATCCGGTAATGCCTTTTCTGCCTTTGTCAGTTTCAGGCTTTGGTAATGGGTGATGTCCCAATTCTTGGATAACATCTTGGACAGTTCCACGTAAGTGGCCCCTTTCTCATTGCCGTATTTCTGAAATACGGATGCTATTTGCAGCCCTTTTTGGGCGTACATGCCGGTACTGAACAAGAGCAGCAGGCAGCATAGCAGGGTATGAGTGAACTTTTTCATAATTGTATCTATTAGTTCTTTTTATTATTCAAACATCAGATCAAGCACTTCATCTTCCGTAGTTCGCATATCTCGGAAAGCAGCAAGGGCTTGTTCATGCACCAGGTTTGCATCCGTGTATTGCTTGCCGTCGATAATGACGTAATTTTCCGGAGTGGGGTGAAGGTATCGCTGCGTACCGGCAATGCCGATCACTAATAAAATTCCGGCTGCTATTCCTCCCGTTGTGTAAATAAAGCGACGGCGGAAGGAAGGCTTTTTAACAGGAGCACTTTCTTGCCGGAATGCTTTTGCTTCCTGATCCAGGCAGACAAACAAGGGACGGTATACTTGTAACGATTCCGGTACATTTTCTTGCGTGAAGAAACTGCGTAATTCGCGTTCTTCCTCACATGAGGTCTGTCCTTCGAAATAGCGGTCTATTAATTCTTCTATCTTCATACTTGTTTCCTCCTTATTTTTTCTTGTACGGTTTGCAGGTAAATTTCTCTCACTTTCTTTCGCGCTCTCGACAGGTTACTTCGGATGGCTTCCGGATTACAGCCTGTGATGTCGGCGATCTCTTCCGTTTCATACTCCTCGATGTCTTTCATCCGCATGATGGTGCGCTGCAAGGTAGGCAATGAATTAATAATTTCATGCATCAGACGGATTTCGTCTTTTATCTCAAGCAACCGTTCCGGTGTCCCACCGGGAGTGGCATCCTGTACATACTCTAACGGTACGCTGGCGGTATGCCTGGTGCGCCACATATCCATGCAGAGATTATGTGTCATGGTCATGGCGAATGCTTCAATGTTACGGTACTGTTCCAGTTCAAGTCTTTTGTTCCATAGCTTGAGCAGGACTTCTTGTACGGCATCTTCTGCATCGTCCGGACTTTCGGTCAACTTCCGCGCATAATTCAATAGCTTATTGCGGAGGGGTAGAACGGATATTTTAAATTGTTTGAGTTCCATTTACATTACTAAGACGAACGTGTAAGACGAACGTGACATCAAAAATAAAAAAAAGTGTTGCACAAAGCAATTTTTTGTTTTGCTTTGGCAACACTTACCATTTGGAGAGAATCTGAACTACTTGAGTGATTCCATATCACTTCATGCAATTATAAGGTCAACCGGACAGAGACTATGCTGTTACCGGACAACAGTACATATACACCCTCGCCAGATTCCAGCATCTCAGTACTGATAACTTCCATATTTTTGTTTTCATTGGTTTCAACGGCATTTGCACGCTTCATTCCTGCCAACGGTATTTCTATACACTGGGTGGCTCCGGTGAAATTCAGCAATACAACCGTTACTTCATTTCCTGTTTCATTGATGTAGGCTGTGGCACATATTCCTGTATTATTCGTGACAGCTTTAATACGGGTAGTACCTGTGGCGTACTGCGCGTAATGGGCCATGATGTAACCATTCTTAGCAATTTCACCTTCACCCACCGGGCTGCGCTTGTCATTATCGCCCATCAATCCATAGAAGCGCTTTAAATACCAGTATACGTATGCACTGCAATAGCCCTCCATACACATGTGGATTTCTTTGCCAAGATGGTTGAGGCAGTATTGCCACTTTTGGAATTCCCATGCTGACGGATCATCTGATTTTTCTCCGTCATTAAAGAGATGTTCCGTCATCCACCAGGTCTTTCCATGGATGCGAGGGTAGAGACCGCAGATGTAATCGTGACGATTTTTGACGTATCCATTATCCAGGTCTGTAAAACCTTGATAAAGGTGTCCTGCAATAATATCGGTCTGTGCAAATGCTCCGGCATCATTGATGATCGGATCCGTGTATTCGGGTGGTGTACCACATGCTTCGGGAGACATCAGTCTGACTCCGGTTTCACGGATTTTGGCACCGTATTGTTTCACAAAATCTACCACTTCCTGAGGAGTCCAATAAGTAAAGTCCATATCCGGTTCATTCTGAACAGATATGGCATAAAGATCTACTCCATTCTGTTTCATGAAATTGATGTAACGGATAAGATGATCGGCGTATGCTCCATAGTTCTCTTTTTTGAGATGTTTTACTTCTTTGCCGTTCACCTTGATTTGCTCGGAGAGAGCATCAGTACAGTCCCACGGACATGCAAAAACTATTGCTCCATTGGCCTGTGCCGCTTTAGCCGCTTCTACATCAGCATTCCAATCAGATTCGTTGGGATAAACCATCAGGCGAAGAATGGAGTAGCCCAATCCGCCTTCACCATACATTTGGTCTAATTGTCGGGCAGAAATGAGGTTTCCGCCACACCAAATTTTAGGATTGTACATTCCACCGAATCCTGCTATCGGCTGATATTTTACTGTAGGGTCAATATTAAGTGTAACAGACTTGAACGCCGGTTCCTGTTCTATCAATAAATCGGTAGTCTGCTTGTTGGTTAGGTCAGTAATGTGAATAGTCTGTGTACGTTGTTTCATTGAAGCGTTAGCATTGCAAACCACTTGAATTTTTGTGTACTGCTTTTCTCTATCACTGCTTCCACCTGACATCGGAGTTATACTTTTTACAATATCTCCCTGTTCGAAGGTTATCTCCCAGGAGGTTTTTGCCCACTCTATAACGACCTCTGTCTGGTTTTCACCGGCACTCACTGTAATTGACTTTTTTAGGAAGAGCGCATATGCGCCCTTCCCGTTATCATCAGTCTCCGCATTATTATTATCAGAGCATGCCCAACATGACATTCCCATCAGAAAAATGCATAGATTTCTAATAAATAGTTTCATTATACTTCGGGTTATTTCAATCCTTCAACTATTCCTTCATACATTCCATTTCGATTGTATCCCGAAGTCCAAGGGCAAATCTTGTTACCGGTACTAGTTTCGGTCATACTTGAAATGGATATGCCATATTGCTTGTCCGATGCGATAGTTTTCCGATATTCTTTCATGATGAAAGCTATATAGTTGGCTGCGGCACTCCGTTCATCGGCGGTCAGTTTACTGGTCTGGATGAACTTACCTTCTGTATCTTCCACCATCATGCTGAGGTCGGATACACGTATCAGTTTACCGGTCTGTGCCAGCTTGTCGAACAATCCGGAAATCATCTCTTCATTGGCTTTCTGAGAAGTGGCATCTTTGGAATAAACCGCATGAAGAAGGATGTTGTATCCGTCAATACGGGTTACATCATCTGCTTCCCAGGATTTTACCAATGCGATCAATTCATCGGCTTTCTGTCCCATCTCATCAGATTGATTGAAAGTATTGCTAACGAAGAGGTTGAGATCAATTTTTGCTGTGTCACGTGCTTGTTTTACGGCTGTACGTGCATATTCTACTTCGCCCAAATATTCACCCCAGTTGAAGGTGTTGGCATCCATGGTTTTGTCAAGTGGTTCGCCTACAATATTCCATACTTTTACAGATTCACCACCGGCATTTACTATACCACCGATCCATTTATTCATCTCTTCAGTGAAGATATTCTTTTTCTCTTCCGGAGTTTTCTCGATGATGGTATCATCAGCTTTCCAGTGGAGGTTGATATTATCGATGTAAGCATGCCACTCACCCGAGCCTGAACCTACGGCCAGCTCTATCTCGGTCAGATCTTTCATGGAATTGGGTATAGCGATTTTTCCCTTACCTGTTTCTTCACCTTCTTTCAGGAATGTGATATAAATCTTGTCTCGTCCCCATTTGTTAGCTTCACAACCGAAGTTGAACGGTCCTTGGCCGCAGTTGAATTCTTGTCCATTAATCACTACCCGCATGCCGTCGCCCCAGCCACCTTTACCATCTATCAGGTACATGTCGAGAGAAAGACCTATGTAGTCACCTAACGTTCTTCCGTTTTGCAATTTTACTGTGAATTTAGGATAAGATCTATTGCAAGGGGTAGCAGCTGTACCTACGTGTAATACTTTACCACTGCCTTCAGGATCATTTTCTACAACGGAAGAGTTTCCGTTAGTCATCGGATAAGACGTTCCAAGTTCATCTTTTTCAAAGTCAATTTTAGTAACACCTGTTCCGGGAAGCTCATAATTCATCACGATGTTATCGAGAAAATATTGTGCTCCTCCAGAAGCGGAACCAACGGCAAGCTCAAATTCAGTAAGTCCTTTCATTTCATCCGGCAATATGAAGCCTGGAGCTGTAGCGCTATTTAAGCTGATGACCGCTCCACGATTCCAAGTGTTGGGATTACAACCAAAAGTTTTAGCATTCATACCAACGTTGAACTCTTTTCCATTAATAAAGACTCTCATACCTGCTCCATATATACCGTCTTCGTTTACAATACGCATATCAATGGTCAGATTGACGTAATCGCCCAGTTTTCGACCTTCCGGTAACTTGACGTTGAACTTAGGATGTGAATAGGCAGCCTTGTTATCGTCGGTACCTACATGCAGTGCTTTACCACTCTTCCCATCCGGGTCGTTTTCTACCACAGCCTGACTTCCTCCGGTCATACCGTAAGCTTTGCCTAGTTCATCATTCTCGAAGTCACAAATCACAGTTTTACCTTTCTCGGGTACGAAGGGAATAATGATGGGCTGTATCAGTTCATTATAATAAGCGGTGCGTTGTCCCTGATTGGAACAGAGCGTACCACCATAAAGCGTTATGTCCGTTCCTTTGACAGCATCAGCTACTAATTGCATTCCGCCAAAATCGAAGGAACCATCCTCTTTCAATGAATTGACGGGAGTGATAGAACCGCCAATATCTATGCCATCAAAATTGCTAAGTATGGTGCTGTAAGCAATGTCTTTCTTTAAAAAGTCTGTTGAAGACAAGTTTGCCGTAAACTTGAACGGAGAACTGGCATCGCGGGTAATGTACGATTTCAGCAAATCAAAGCTGGCCAGGTATTCGCTATTGGCCACTTCTTCAGGCTTTTCTACCTGAAGGTTGCAGTCATACTTATCGGTGCATGCCATAACCGTTGCACACATCATGGCAATACCGATTATCTTATGATTAAAGTATTTCATGTTTTCTTTGTTTAAACGTTTATACCAGATAATACTATCTTATTTCTATCTCGAATGACTTGCCACCTTGTACGGCACGACTGCTTAACACCAACGTATCTTTGGTGGCGTACTGCATGTTTTTGGTTTTAAAGTCAATTGTATAGTCCAGATAGATAGCATTACGATCTTTACCGCCAAGGCTGTTCTTTTCGCCCTTCTTCACAAATTTACCGGTACCGGAAATGATAAGATCATCGGAAGTACTACCTACTGTGCAATTACCATCTTCGGTAAAAGTCAAGCTGAGGTTGTAATTGAAAAGATTACCTTGTGCATCCTTGGTTGATAAGGATAGAATATTGTCTTTCAGGCTTTCAGTTGTAATATTTACTTTCTCATCCTTCTCTACATATTGCTGATGGCGTACCAATTGCGAAGAAACGCCGTTTATCACAGCTTGATCCACTCCACGACGCAGGTACTCACCATGCCAGGGATTGACATACTTTACAGCATAAAGTACAAAATTCTTGGGTTGTACACTCCAGTCGCCACTATTTGTCAACATGGGGTTTGCTACGACTGCCTTACCCTGAAGGATGGAGTCTGCACCCTGTACGCCTGTCATCTTCAGAGGAATCACGTAATAATTATCAAGAGTCTTTTTATCGGCAAAGAATGCATCGGTAAACTGTACCTCCACACCACCTATAACTTCACCCTTGGGAATATTGATCTGGTTGGCGGCCAGGGTGTAGTAGGAGGTGGGCATAGGGGTAACAGGAGTGTTACTTCCTTTGAAATAGAGGTTTTCGCAAAGCGATTCATCTACCTGAGTATCAATAATTACATTCTTGCGGTTGGTATAACCACCACCCCAAGCTGCTTTAATGGATACTTTGTGCTGATTATCCAAAGAGTTATCGAGGAATTCGTCTTCTCCCAATTCAATGGTACGCAAACCATATTGATTGGCAAAATATACAGTTTGATAATCGAAGTCGGAGAATTCATTGTCAGAGCTTTCGCACGCGGTGAAAGACAAGAGTAATGAAGCCAGTCCGATATATGCTAATTTCTTTTTCATATCATGCTATTTTATTAATAGTGTTCACAATTTTGTTTATTTCCATCCTTTATTCTGGATGAGGTTGCTGTACTTCAGTATCTCAGAGTTGGGGATAGGGCAACAGTACATATAATCTTCATACGAACGTTCTTCTACGGTTATCTTCTGATAGCTGTTACCATTCCAGCTAATGCCATATACCGGTTCGTTCAGGTCGGCTTTCCAGCGACGGAGATCCCAAAAACGGAATCCTTCGAAGCAGAGTTCCAATCGACGTTCGTTGCGGATCAGTTCGCGCATTTTGTCTTTGCTGGCAGCGCATGCTTCCAGATAGGCATCATTGGTACCACCTATGCCGGCACGTTTCCGGATGGCTTTGATTACATCGTAAGCGGAGTAAGCTCTGCCGTTGGCGTTTTTCGGTCCCCAAGCTTCATTGGCTGCCTCAGCATAATTCAGGTACATTTCAGTATAACGGATACGGGGTGTGTAATGCGGCTGTTTGGAAATGGATGCCGGATTACAGTTCACATCCATGCGCAAGCGTTTTCTCATGTAATAGCCTGTTCGGGTCGAGCGGTTTTCGGTCACGTTAACACCGTCTTGATTTCCCTCATTGATGTTGATTGTTATACTCTTCTCACTGATTGTACTTCCATTGTAAAAGATGTATTTGCCCAAGCGGGGATCGCGTCCAGCATAAGGATTGTTGGCATCGTATCCGCTGGCTGCGTCATTGATGGGGTATCCATTGGCCATAGGGAATATATCGACCAGATTCTGCGACGGATTCATATAACCATTACCGTACAAACTCGGTGGGAAATTTTGTGATTCCTGGTCGTTATCACCACTTCCTTTGTTTCCTCTCCATAAGATTTCATTTGGATTGGCACCATCCTTAATTGTATTTATAATAGTAGGTGAGTAATATTCCACTCCGTCGGATGCTAATCCTGATAGACCTCCTTTATAGTCTATTACAGCAGCTGCGGCATTAGCGGCATCCGCCCATGTGGCAGCGTTGGAAGCATCTTCAAAGAAGGGACTGGCAGCCAGTACGGCTGTGCGTGTACGGAAGGCACGGGCTATGATTCCGTTATACAACTGACGTGCTTTGGCACCCATAACGGTGTTGTATTTACCGACGTCTTGTGTGAGACTCTGGAAATCTGCAGGAACGCTTCCTGAAACATCTTCATACTCATAAGGAAGTCTTTTCTCTGCTTCGGAAAGATCATTGTAGATTTGTTCTACACAAGCCTGAAACGAAGCACGCGGTTGATTGAAATCCGACTCTATTGTCTGAGGTTCTGTAAATATGGGTACACCGAGCAGTTCGCCATTTGCACCAAAACCGGCATGGGCACGAAGCAGATAAAAATAGAACATCCCACGGAGTCCGTAAGCTTCACCAGTGAGGCGTTGCGCAAACAATTTGTTCAGTTCTTCATCATCCGACCATTTTACGCCTCCCACATGCTCTAGGAAGAGGTTGATGTATTGAATGGCACCGTAGGAATTAGTCCACTGATTCTGTGGATTATATGAACTTGTAGTCCAGGCACCGGTGGCCATTTGCAGATACACATTACTTGGCTGGTTGGTTACGGCGTCATCTGTGCCATACTCGCTGTTATCGTAATAGCCCGGAATCAGACTGTATACATTGTGCAATATTCCCCGTGCGTATTCCGCATCGTTGTACATGTTTTCCACGCCTTGGAAGTTTTCGATGGCTGGTGAAAACAAATCATCACAACCGGTGAGCATCAGGGCACCTATTATAAAAGGTATAATTTTCTTTTTCATAATCTTCTTCTTTATTAATCAATAAAATCAGAATGCAGCCTTGAAACCTGCATAGAAGTTACGGCATTGAGGGGAACCGGTACTCAGCTCCATATGCTTCCGCTCTTTAGAGATGGTAAGCAGATTGCTACCTCCGCAATAAACACTTAAACCACGAACAAACGTTCCTTTGAAAGTATTTTCAGGGAAGTCATACGTCAACTGCACTTGGTTCAGGCGGAAATAGTTACGCTTATACATCCAGAAAGTGGAATTGCGGTAGTTATTGTCACCATTGGTGGTGGTCAGGCGTGGGTAGGTGGCCACATCTTTTGTATCTTCGGTCCAACGTCCCCATACCACTTCTGAGAATTTGCTCGTACCGCGGTTCCAGTAGTAGGAACTGCTTTTAAAGTCTACAGAACCGGTCTGACCTGATCCCATGGCAAATAGCGAGAAATTTTTCCACTTCACAGTTAAGTTCAATCCGAAGGAGAAAGGAGGAGCTGACCAACCGTTCTTTCCTAATTCAATCTGGTCCTTGCTGTCGATTACACCATCCTCGTTAATGTCTTTGTACTTCAGGTCACCGGGCTTTACAGTACCAAATGTTTGACGGGCATGATTGTCTATGTCAGTCTGATCCTGGAAGAAACCTTCGCATACATAACCGTAGGAAGCATCGAGTGCACGACCTTTGCGATACTGGTAATCTTCGTCGTAAAGTTCGTCACGTTTCAGAGCTTCAGAGGAGTATACCATACCATTGAAACCGAGTGTTACGTCAAAGTCGCCGAATTTCTTGTTGGCACTCAGCGCGAAGTCAAAACCACTGCGTCTGTCCTCGTTATAATTGATCCAGGGCATGAAAGTGGAATTGCTGCTTAAAGCAAAATAGGAAGGATAGATAGAAGATGAACCTTGGGTGAGCAAGCCTTTCGTATCTTGTCTGAAGTAATTCGCATTTATTTTCAGCAGACGGTTGAACAGTGTGGCATCAATGCCGGCACGGAACTCTTCACGTGTGATGAAACCCAGATTGGGGTTATCACCGCGTTTGGAAGCCGGAGTCCATCCGCCGGCTGTTCCATCATGCCATTGTACATAGAAGCCCTCGTTTGTTCTTTTGGAGAAAGTGCCTTTATACAGATAATAGTCGGTGATATCGAGATCCTGATGCAGGTTGGCATAAGAAGCTGTGATTTTCAGATCGTCTATAAACTTTACATTCTCCATAAACTTCTCTTTGCTGATCCTCCAGCCCAAAGTGACTGACGGAGAGAAAGCGTTACGCTTGCCTTCGGGTAATTTGGCCGAATGAATCACGGCACCACTGAAATCGGCATAATACTTATGATTGTAATTGTAGGATGCCCGTAAGCCTAAGTTCACATTACTGGTACGGTGATAATCACTGCTTTCATGATTTTCGTCAGCAGAATTCTGCGTTTGATAACCCCAACCTATGAATGTGGCTGCTACGTTGTGGTATTTTGCGAAAGTGCGGGCATAGTCAAACTGTGCACTGAACGTCATGGTCTGATCGTAAGTGGACTTGCCGACATATTCATTGGGATCTTTTTTGTCTTCATTGTGCTTCTTCAAGGCAATAATCATATCCTTGCCGTTCACCTGAGACCATGTAGGTTCATAAACGGCGTAGGTCTCGCTGAAAGCTTCCGAATAGTAAGAAGTATAGTCTACACTATAAGAAGTCTTAAACGTCAGACCTTTCAAGAATGAACCCAGATCAGCGGCAAGGCTGACATCGAACATAAACATACGTGCCTTTTCCTTAACATATCCGGCAGCCAGAAGATCAGCAAAAGGATTGGTCATGTCGGAAGAAGTTCCTCCAAGCAGATATTTGCCGTCAATCAGGTGATTACTGTTGGTAATATATTCCTGTATTTGAGCGACGCTGGTATCCATCATGTCGATGGGTAATAACGGGGCAAACCAGTTGGGACGCAAGGTGGATGCGGTTCCCCAAAAGTTTCCGCGACCTGCATACTGATTGGTAAAGACAACTGCCGCATTGGTAGTAGCCTTTAGCCATGAGGCAAGTGTCATGTCTACGTTACCGCGTACATTGAAACGCATATTGTAGGCATTCTTTGATTCACCATATTTCAGCAGGTCGTTACTATAATCCATACCGAAATTCAGGTAATAATGTGTGCGATCATTACCTCCATATACTTCACCTGTCACATCTGCATTATAATATGCCTTTTTCAGATAGTCCGAACTATAGAAATCAATATTCGGATAACGATAAGGATTGGTTCCCATGGCAGTGTTGTAGATATCTGATGCGCTGTATTTGGGGGATAACCCGTCATTACGGCAAGCTTCATTGTAAAGGGTCATGTAGCAGTCTGAATCCAAATATTTTGGATAAGATTTGGGAACATTTATGCCTGCATTGCCTCGTACGTCGATGCGCATCGGTTCATTTTTACCGCGTTTGGTAGTGATCAGGATAACACCCTTTGCCGCACGGCTACCATAAAGTACCACGGCAGCAGCATCTTTCATTACCGAAACACTCTCTATTTCCGAAGCGCGTACATTACTTGCACTGCGGGGCACTCCATCCACGAGGACAAGTGCTCCTTGCCCCCATACGTTGCCGGTGTATCCACCTATCAGACTTTCCAGTCCAACTAAGCTACTAGAACTATTTACTTTTTTGGTCAGTTCGGACGTGTTGACCGTAGAAATGGCATGCGTCAAGTCTTCCTGGGCAACCGTACCGAAAGCCACATTCACCAGGCTATCTTTGTTTTCTTCTTGCGCCTGGATACCTCCTGCATGAAACAGAGACATGGCGAAAACAGTACAGCCAATATATATAAACTTTCTATTCATTTTTTGCGTCATTATTAGTTAATACGTCAAGATTACCATCCGGGATTCTGATAGAACCCTTCATACATGCTAACATCCTTTTTAGGGAGCGGATACCAATAGTGTCTGTCGGTATATTTACGCTCAAGCAATACTACTTCACGCAAGTTCTTGATAGCATTTTCTTCCGGTTCGTCATAATTATAGTCACTAGGATCGGCACGGTCGAACTCAATCTTGGTCTTCAGTGTGTAAGGATATTGGGTGAGAAGCATCCAGCGGCGAAGATCGATAAAACGGAAACCTTCGAAGGACAGTTCCACGGCGCGTTCGCGGCGTAATTCGCTCAGGAAGTCAGCAGTACTACCCAGAAACTTGTCGAGTACGGGAGCTACCCCGGCACGTTCGCGGATCTTGTTCAATGCCTCTTCGGCTGTAAGTGAGTAGGTAGCAGCTTTACCCTTCGGACCGTTGTAGCCTACAGCCGTAGCTTCAGCATACATTAGATATACATCTGCCAGGCGCATAAGGCTGAGGATCATGATATTATTTTCTTTATAACCGTCAACCGTATTCATCAATTGCGGACAGAGTTTGCTGTTCATATAGGCTGTGAAGCAACCTTTCTTTTCATTTGCTTCTTCACTCTCTCTACCTCCGGTGAAAAGTTCTGCCGTTCCACCTGCACCACCGGTGCTTTTCCACTTCACACCGTCGAACATGATGGTTTTATAGAAGCGTGGGTCGCGGTTTTTCCAGGGATGTGTGGGATCATAGCCTGATTCGGCATCTGCCTTTGTCATGTCATTAATAGGGTAACCGTTCTGCATGCCATAGTAGTTTACGTAGTTGGCGGTAGGATAGCATTTAATACCGGAATACTCAATGGATTGAGGTCGGAAGTCGTTAACCATATTCCAGCGCCAGCGTCCACTATAATCCTTGATATTCTCCATGAAGATGGACTCTTTTACTCCGTTCAGCTTACCGCTTGAGTTATGCAACAGGAAGATGTCGTTATATTCGGAGAAGTCGGCCAGTTCGTAACGGTTGGTCGATTCGGTGAGGGCAAGGGCTTGTCCGAGAGCATCGGCACCTCGTTTGCACAACTCTGCATTGTATTCCTTTGCACCTCCGGAAGCCCAATTCATCAACGGACTGCCTGCCCAAAGCAAGGTCTTGCCTTTATAAGCTAAAGCCATAATACGGTTGATACGCATATTGTTTTTGCCTAAGGTCACTTTACCGGCGGTGGTTGCATCCCAATCAACAGGAAGTAGACTGGCTGCATGTTCAAAGTCGGCTACGCATTTTTCCGCACATTCTTGCCATGTAAGACGGGCTAACGTGGGAGCTACATCCGAAGACAACACTGTATCAATATACGGCATGCCGCCCCACCATTCCATTAGCATAAAGTGGTACCATGCGCGGAAGAAGTAAAGTTGTCCTTCTATGAGATTGCGTTCTTCCTCGGTGGCGCTTATCAGATTGCCGAGGTTGGCGATACCGATATTGGCTTTACGGATGGCATACCAGGAGTTGGCCCATAAGTGACCTTTATCAGTTCGGTTGTTTGAACCTGCCGAACCTTGATTGTTCGGGTAACCATAGTAAACAGTAGTCCAGGCCCAGAAGTCTCCGTTGTCCACACTACGGGCTTGCATACGCATTTCCTGTGGTTCCCAGTATTCATCTTCACCATAGTTGAAGCAAGTATGTCCGGCATCTTTATTGTTTGAAACTACCGGGATACAATTATAGAGTTCTTCAGTGAAACCCTGAAAGTTCATAAAATTCTTATAAGGGTCATTATCCTGGTAGTCACTTTCCGGAGCTTTATTCAGATAGTCTGTACATGAGGTCATCCCCATTATGCCAGCCATTGCAATAGCCGACATCATAAATAGTTTATTTATATATTTATTCATAATTATCTCTTCGTTATTATAAGGTTATGTCGATACCAAAATTGAAGCGGCGTACCGTAGGGTAGGCACCGTCCGAAGAGCCTGTACCGTAGTTGGCTTCACGGTCATCCGGCATGTCGGTCCACATGTAGAGATTATCGCCATTCAAGTAGAGACGGCAGGAATTGATGCCCATTTTCTTCAGCCAATTGTTCTTGAATGTATAGGATAATTCAACATTCTTCAGACGAAGGTAAGCACCATCATACCAGTAACGTGTTCCGGTAGCAGCTGCGTCTACAGTAGTTCCCCAGCGTGGAGTGGGTAGGGTGGCATTACCTCCCGGTGTCCAGTATGAACCTTCTGCATAAGCTACGTGGGCTGTAGAACGGAATGTCGGGAAATTGACTTCACGGGTTACATTGGTTACTCCATAGAATTGGGCAAAGCAACTGAAGCCTTTCCACTCAAAACCGAGAGAGGCATTATAGGTGTTCTGCGGTGTACTGGCATACTGATAAGGAGCACGGTCGTCGTTGTCAACTATACCGTCACCGTTGAAGTCTATAATATTGTAGTCGCCCGGTAACTTCATGTCATTTCCAGTTGTCCAATTACTACTACCTATCACATCGTCCCAGGTAGCCAGATTCCCATGGTCGATATATGAATATACTTGGTTAATTGTATGTCCGGCTCCCTTCTGATAAGCAGGTAGCAAAGGAGCGTCATCTCTGAACTTGATTTCATTGATGGCGTGAGTCATACTGGTGTTCAGCCAGGCGCGTAGACCATTGTTGAATACATGGTTCAAACGTAATTCCAGTTCATAACCGTGGCTGTTGACTTTACCTAAATTGGTTCGGGGAGCCGTTGTTCCAAAATAAGACGGAATGGCACGGCTGTCACCGCTAATTATAATGTCCGTACGGGTATCGTTGAATACATCTACTGAACCTGCTATCAGTCCATTAAAGAAAGCATAATCTAAACCAATGTTGCGCTTTTCTACAGTTTCCCAAGAGACATCCGGGTTACCCAGAGAAGAGATTTTCCAGTGGGTATAAGGAGAGTTGTCCGGATTGATGCTACCCATGACAGTGTTACCACCATAACTCAACTGATCTTTGTATAAGAAACGACCTGCTGTAAATCTCTGCCACGGAGCGACCACGGCATCATCACCTACTCGTCCCCAAGAAGCGCGAAGCTTTAACATATCGACGAACTTCAGTTTTTTCATGAAATTCTCTTCACTGATCATCCAACCCAGTGAGAGGGAGGGGAAGAAGGCGAAGCGATAATCAGGACCGAATTTTTCGGAACCATTATAAGCACCATTCGCCTCGAAGAAATAGCGCATGGCGTAGTTATAGGTAAAACGGAATACCCAGTCTTCCCGATAAATGGGGAACACACTTCCCTGTGCCTCTTTTAGTCGGCTGAAAAGGCCAAGGCCAGTCACTTCATGTTTGCCGAAGGTACGGGCATAGTCGAACTGCATAGAGTAGTATAGTTTGCGATAAGTGGCTCCAATGTTTGCACTACCGGATTGTTGTAACCAATAGATAGGATTAGTGACTTTGTCGAGTCCGGTTCCTGTATCAGGGTCAAACTTATAAGAGATATTACCTGTATCCGGATCCACCCAGATGCGTTGTGCATCGTTGTACTGGTCACTGAGGCCACGCTTGTTCTCCGCAAAAGTATAGTCCATAGAGAAGTTCGCCTTGAATCTCAGTCCTTTGGTCAACATAGCCAAGTCCTGCTCCAAAATGAAGTCAGTAGTCATTTTGGTGGTGGTGCGTTTCTCTTTACCGCCTACAGCCAGGAAATAGGCTGAGTTGGGTACATCGGCATCACGCGGCGCATACCATCCCCACATACCATTGGAGTAGATGGGACGCATGGCGTCGGGAGCGGATTTATAAGCTGAGTTCCAGAAACCGGTGTCATTGTCGCTCATATCCCAAGGCAGCTGACGTTGTGCATTCGAACCAAACAGGTTGGTAGAGAATTTGGTCGTTTTTGTCAAATGGAAGTCCAGGTTACTGCGTACGTTGATGCGGTTATAGCCAAAGCCGGAGTTGTAACCACGTCCGTTTTCAAAGCTCTTGAACAAGTCACCTTCGTTTACGAAATCTACAGCTGCGAAGTAATTTACAACTTTAGTACCACCTGATACGTTGACGCTGGTATTATAGGACATAGCGACTTTCTTGAAAAGTTCATCCTCCCAATCCACATTAGGATAGCGGTCCCACTCTTCGGCATTGGCCGGATGACGATACTTATCGATGATGGCTGCCGGTGTGTAGTTTGCCCATCCGGCAGGATTGAGACAAGCTTCGCGCTCAATGGAGTTATTCATCAAGTAGAATGTGTCATAAGCATCATACTTTTCAGGGAGTTTTGATACTACTTTAGCGGTCATATTGGCCTTGATCTGTACGTTGGCTTTTCCTTCCTTACCGCGTTTGGTAGTAATAAGGATTACTCCGTTGGCACCTTTCACACCATATACAGCAGTAGCGGATGCATCTTTCAATACAGAGATGTTCTCTACCGAGGAAATGTCTACTGAACTCATTTCACGTTCGATGCCGTCTACTAGTACCAGAGGTTCGCTATTATTCCACGAGCTCTGTGTGCGGATAATAATCTTCGGGTCTTCGGCACCGGGCATACCGGTAGAACTGGAAGTAATGACTCCCGGAAGGTTACCCGTTAAGGCAGCTCCTAAATTGCTTACCCCAGACCGCTCTAGTGTTTTTCCGGAAGTCTGTGTAATGGCTCCTACCACCGACGCTTTCTTTTGCTGTCCGTAACCTACTACTACAACTTCGTCCAGTAGCTGTGTATCATCTTTCAGAACTACTTTGATTGTCCCTTTTGAAGAAGCCTTCACTTCCTGAGGCTCCATACCTACAAACGAAACGACAAGAACTGACTTTTCATTGGGCACGGTCAATACAAAATTACCGTCTATATCTGAGATCGTACCTATTGAATTATTTCCTTTTACAACTACCGAGGCTCCAATTATAGTCTCGCCATTGTCGTCCACGACTGTTCCTTTCACTGTTATTCCTTGTTGTGCCGAAGCTGTCAGGCAGCTAAAAAGCATCAAAAGAAACAAGTAAGGAATCCTTTGAATTTTCTTTTTTACATTTTTCATTACCATTAGTTTAAGATAGTTAATAACTATGTTTTCTCTGATGTCATAAAGCCAGGATTAACTGTTGTCATACATGCTTTCCATAATTCTTTTAGTTTTAAGATTAATAAATAATGATAAAGAACCTTTTTGTTCCCGAAGCAAAAGTAGGAAGTATAATAATAGTAATAAATATGTTGCTATTGCAGAAAGATTAACTGATGTTGCATTCTATATTAGGGGTGTATCATAGACTTTAATTGATGTAACACAGCCTTATTCTTTTAACTCGTAATATGCTCGAAAGTATCTGTAACAGTGATCTTTGGCAGGCTTCTGGAAGCCGTGTACCTTTGTTTCATAGTATTATTAATCTAATTTATTTCTACATGATGAGAATATCATTAAAAACACGGATTGTCTGCCTGCAACTTTGTCTCACTCTGGCTTCGACACTGCAAGCGGCGGATAAGTTTGTCTCTTTCATTCGGGAAGAAGGTACGTTGGAGCTTGTAACATCTCAACAAAGGAGTTTCAGTATTTTATGTGCTGATGAGGAACATAAAGGAGTATTAACGGCTGTACATAATTTACAGGAGGATTTTTATAAAGTGGCCGATATACGTCCTGCATTAGTGGCCGATGCAAAACAGAAGGGAAGTGCGGATGGGCAAAATGTACGTATTCTTATTGGTTCTTTTGATGAGTCTCCATTCATAAAGCAATTGGTGAAATCGAAGAAACTGGATGCCCGCGAGTTGAAAGGCAAGAATGAGAAGTTTATAATCACCACAGTAAAAGATCCGGTGGAAGGAATACCGGGTGAAGTGTTGTTAATTGCTGGTAGCGATAAGCGTGGAACTATCTATGGAGTTTATGAGTTATCCCGTCAGATAGGGGTATCTCCCTGGTATTGGTGGGCGGATGTTCCGGCGGAACGGCATGAGGAACTATATATAAAAAAAGGTGTATATACCGATGGAGAACCGGCAGTGAAGTATCGTGGTATTTTTATTAATGATGAATGGCCTTGCATGGGAGGTTGGACCACGGAACGTTATGGTGGCTTCAATAGTAAAATGTACGTGCATGTGTATGAATTGTTGCTTCGCCTGAAAGCCAACTTCCTATGGCCTGCTATGTGGAGTGCGGCTTTCTATGCGGATGATCCCATGAACAGTCCATTGGCTGATGAGATGGGGATCATAATCGGTACTTCCCACCATGAGCCTATGGCGCGTAACCATCAGGAGTATGCTCGCAATCGTAAAGTGTATGGAGCCTGGAACTATCAGACAAACAAAGATGGTATCGACCGCTTTTTCCGTGAAGGTATAGAGCGCATGCGGGGTAAAGAAGAAGTGGTGACCATTGCGATGCGTGGTGACGGTGATGCGCCGATGGGACCTGATACGGATACAAAACTGTTGGAAAATATAGTGAAAGAACAGCGTCGTATCATAGCCGAGGTTACGGGAAAATCTGCTTCTAAGACTCCACAATTATGGGCGCTTTATAGTGAGGTACTGGAATATTACGATCAAGGTATGCAGATACCGGATGATGTAATGATTCTGTTATGTGATGACAATTGGGGAGATGTTCGCCGTCTGCCCGAACCGGGTGTTAAACGTCATCCCGGTGGTTATGGCATGTACTATCATGTGGATTTGCATGGTGCTCCGCGTGCTTATCAGTGGTTGAATATGACTCAAATCCAGCATATGTGGGAACAGCTTTATCTGACGTATGCTTATGGTGTGGATAAGATGTGGATATTGAATGTAGGTGATTTGAAACCGAATGAGTTTCCTACGGATTTCTTCTTGAAAATGGCATGGAATCCTGATGCTTTTAATGCGGGTAATCTGATGGATTATACAAGAGAATTTTGCCGCCAGCAATTTGGTAATGAATATGCTGACGAAGCTGCACGAATTTTAAATCTTTATTGTAAGTATTGTGCTCGTGTGACGGCAGAGATGTTAGATCACAAAACCTATAATTTGCAAAGTGGTGAATTTAAAGCTGTGGCCGATGAGTTTCTGGCATTGGAAGCACATGCTGTCCGTCAGTTTGCTTTGCTGCCGGAGAATAGGCGCGATGCTTATAAGGAGCTGATATTATTCCCTGTGCAAGCTATGGCCAATCTTTATGAAATGTACTGTGCTACCGCCATGAACCGGCAGTTGGCTGCTGAAAATGATGTACGTGCCAATGCCTGGGCGGATCGCGTAGAGTATTGCTTCCGGAGAGATGCGGAGCTATGCGCCGATTATAATAATAATATTGCCGGTGGCAAATGGAAACACATGATGGATCAGACCCATATAGGCTATACTTCATGGGATGAACCGAAAGGAGGAAATATAATGCCGAAAGTAACCCGTGTGGATGCTTCCCGGAACGAAAATATGGTAATGGGTGGTTATGAATACGAAGAGAGTAGTGGGGTAGTGGTAATGGAAGCGGAACGTTTTGCTACATCCGTGCAGGAACCCGGTACACAATGGACTGTTATACCGGACTTGGGACGTACACTCTCCGGACTTTCTTTGATGCCATATACCAAGCCGGTATCCGGTGCTTCGTTGACCTATCAAATGCGATTAAAGTCTGACTTGTCCGGTGTGCGTGTACGCCTGATATTGGATAGTACTTTGCCTTTTATTAAAGGAGGGCATAGTTATGCCATTCGTTTAGATGACGGTGAGGAACAAATCGTGAACTACAATTCAGACCTGACTTGGGCCAACTGTTATTCAAAAATGTATCCTGCGGGGGCGGCACGGGTAATAGAGTCAAAAGTAACTTTTCCTGATGTCACTCTGGAGGCCGGGGTACATACTCTGACTATTCGCCCTCTCAGTCCGGCGATAGTATTGCATAAGATCATAGTAGATTGCGGAGGCGATATGTCCGGTAGGCTTAACCTAATGGAAAGCCCTCGGACAAGAACTTTAAAATAGCTATGTAAAAGATGCCATCTTTTACATCAAAAGTTGGCATCTCTTGTTGCATAAGTTGGCATCTTTCACATCAAAAGATGCCATCTTTCGTTTTATCTTGCCCTATATGGCGTTCCATATACTCTGATGGTGATATGCCATACATTTCGCGGAATGCCGTGGCGAAGTAAGTGGGATGCGTAAAACCGGTTAATGTGGCTACTTCTGTTATGCTATGCCGCTTGTCGGCCAGCAGGGTAGCTGCCTGCTTCAGACGCAAGTTACGAATGAGTTGTTGTGTAGTCTGATTCGTGAGTTCTTTGAGCTTGCGATGCAGATGTACACGGCTGATACCTACTTCCGTACTGATCATTTCGACAGTTAATGCCGGATTGCCTAAATTCTCATTGATAACGCGCATGACACGTTCCATAAGCCGGTCATCGGGAGATTTTACTTCTGGGATTGAGATTTGTTCCTCCTGATTCTGACGGCCACTGAAAGCATTACGCAATTGTTCCCGGCGGCGGATGAGGTTTAAGACAGTTTTTCTCAGCAACTCAATGCTGAATGGTTTCATCAGATAAGCATCGGCACCGGTATCCAACCCTTCCAGATTGTCCTCCTCGCTGGTACGGGCGGTAAGCAGGATGATGGGTAGATAGTTGATGTTCACATTCTGTCGTATCTTGCGGCAGAGTGTCAAGCCATCCATTTCAGGCATCATCACATCGCTGATTATCAGATCGGGCGTATGGGATAATATCGATGCTAATGCTTCTTTTCCGTTACTGCATTCGGTCATGTAAAAGTCATTGCTCAGTTCGCGGCAAATGTAGTGGCGAATCTCTTCATCGTCTTCTACCACAAGCACATGGCGACGACTGCGGGCACGGACTTTACCGCTGGCTTCTTCATCGTCATCATAAGGCAGCGGGGGAGCTATGGTAGCCGGTTCTGCCGCCGGGATGTTTATTAGGGTGTCGGCGGTTGTTGCTTCTTCTATTTCTTCCTTTTTCAAATGCCCGTTTCCCAGCGGTAGCCGTATGATAAACCGGGAACCCGGTCTGCCTTCGCCATTGTCCTCTACGTGAATATTTCCGTAATGCAGCTCCACTAAAGAGCGCGTGAGGTGAAGCCCGATACCTGTTCCTATATTTGAGTTGTTTTGACTGTTGCGTATCTGGTAGAATCGCTCGAATATATGTTCCCGTTCAGTGGAAGCAATGCCGATACCACTGTCCGCAACTGTAAGTTCAACATATCGGCGCAGGGGTGCATTTTGGGGAAGGTGGGTATCCTCACCTGTGCTGAGGCTGATTTCCACTTGTCCGTTTTCAGGTGTGAACTTACAAGCATTCGACAGTAGGTTCAGGATGATCTTGTCAAAGTTCTTAGGATCTATCCACATTTCTATTTCAGGAGCAGAGGTGTGGAATTTTAAGTCGAGTTTCTTTACCCTTGTCTGTTGTTCGAAGGTTTCTAACAGGTCACGGGTGAAACTAACTATTTCAGCCTTTTTAAACATGAGGGACATTTGTCCTTTGTCTATTTTTCGGATATCCATTAATTGGTTTACCAATTGCAGGATGCGCTCGGCATTCCGTTGTATAGTACTGTAGAGCTTTCTACATTCTGCATCCTTATCTTTTGCCATCAGTTGTTGCAAGGGACTGATGATAAGCGACATCGGAGTTCGTATTTCGTGAGAGATATTAATGAAGAACTGTAACTTTGCTTCGTTAATTTGCTCGGCATGGATGTGTTGCAACATCTTTTGATGCATACGGTAACGATGATGCACCTGCATCACAATGAATCCGATGATTGATAATATCAATAGGACGTATATTAATTTAGCCCAACCCGATGCCCACCATGCCGGATCTATCTGGATGATGATTTCTTTCTCTTCCGAGTAGGCTGTATAGTCTTTGGATTTCATCCTGAAGTGATAAGTACCCGGTGCCAGATCACTGAAAGAAACTCTGTTGACGCCCGGAGCTAATGCCATCCAGGTTGCTCCATTCATGGAATAAAGATAGGTGATCCGTTCCGGATTATAGAATTCCATGGCTGAGAATTCGATGCTGAACGAGTTGTCTCTATGACATAAACGGAACCGGCTGGCTTCCTGTACTGCTGTTTCTATAACTTCGTGGTTACCGGAACGTGTACCTTTCTTTACAGCTTTATTATGGATGTAGAAGTCGGCAATTCTAACCTCGGGCTTTTTGACTTCTGTAGTGATTTCTGCTGGTCGGAAAAAGGTGATACCATTGATACCTCCAAAGATGAGATATCCATCTTTATCTGTACAGGCTGCATTTTTGCTGAATTCATTTCCTTGTAACCCATTGCCTGCATAGTAGTTGATAAAGGTACCTGTTTCCGGGTCCATGTTTGTGATACCGTAATTGGTACTTATCCATAATCCATGTTGTTTGTCGCCTTGAATGGCACAAATGGTATTATTGGGCAATCCATCGTGTGTAGTATAAGTTTTAGAGCTTCCATTTTTTCCGTCTATATGAATGAGTCCTTTGGTGGTACCTGCCCAGATGTCACCTTGTTCATCCTCAAAGAGGGTCAGTATGATACTGCCGCTGAATATCCTGTTTTTCCCATAGGTTGAGGCGAAGTTCATTGTGGGTATATCCAGACATCCTAAGCCATCGTAGGTGCCGATATATAATTTATTGTTGCTGGTGTACAGCAATGAGGCTACCCAACGGTTGTGGAGTACATTGTAATTCTCCTGATATTCTTTTCCGCTTTCAAAAGTATCGCATCTGTTGACTTTCCCGGTTTTTAGATCGATGTAAAACACGCCTCCGCCCATAACGGCTACCCATAATCGTTCACCGTTCTTGTCTGAAGTCAGATACGATATGTTTTTTACTTCATTCTGATAATGGTCCTGTAATTTATAGTATCGGCACAGGCCGGTCTTGGGGTCCATCTCTGCCAGCCCTTCCAAAGGTGAGGCCAGCCACAATCTGCCGTCTGCTGTCTGGTGGATATGGTTGATTGTGGACGGCACGGAATTAGATGTTTCTTTGTGCTCAAAGTGCAGGGAAGGCTTATTCTTTCCTTTTATACCATATATACCGTCATTGGCTGTTCCGAGCCATAAGGTTCCTTCCTTGTCTTTACATACTGCTTTTATGCTGTTAGAACCTATTTTATTGGTTGTTACAGACTTGTAACCCATGTACTTGAATTGGTTTGTTGTAGCCGGAAGAAGCATGACTCCTTTGCCGTTGATACCCAGCCATAAGTTGCCTGCCCGATCCTTTGTGATGGCATGTACATCGGCTTTGCTGAAATCGAAAGTACTGAAACTGAACTCGCTTTCCTTTATCTTCTGTGTATGTATGTCATATACTTTTATGCCGTACCCTATGGTTCCGATATAGATTTTTCCTTGTCCGGCAGCATATATTGTATTGATAGGCAGGCTAGGAAGTATCGGACAGGAGATAGGGATAAAAGTATCTTTCTGCTGGTCGTAGACAAATATTCCTTTGTTAATGTTACTGGCATAGATATTCCCTTTTTCATCCAGGCAAATAGAAGTTACTATATTCCAGGCATTCTCTTTTCCGATGAAATAGTGATATATTTGACCTGACGTGTCAATGCGGTATAACCCCTTTCCTTCTGTAGAAACCCATAGATTTTCGTTTTGGTCTTCGAATAGATAGGTGATGAAAAAACTGGGAACCGGCAGTTGCGCCTCTTTGATAAGAGGTTCTGTTCCTCCTAATGTTAGTGAATAAACGGCATGCCCGGACGTTCCTATTAATAACTCTCCATTCTTACGCTCCAGGATCGTACTGATATGTGCGCTCATGTTTATTCCAGTTTCGTACAGGATGGGGATTTCTTTAAAGAGGTCTGTTGACGGGTCGTAAAGTTGTAGCCCGCGTTGAGTACCTATCAGGAAGTTCCCTTTGCTGTCTTCGAAGAGTATCCTTACATTGTTATCTACCAATGAACTGTCGTTTCCTTCTTTGTGTTTGTACACACTGAACTTGGCGCCGTCGTAACGATTAAGTCCGTCTTCGGTGGCTATCCAGATAACTCCGTCTTTGGCTTGATAGATCTGATTGATATTGCTGTTTGATAATTCACGGTCTACTGTAAATAGTTTCTCTGATTGACTGTATCCGTAGGTTGCAAAGAAAAGGAATAAGATGGATAATAGCGTTTTCATAATTACGTTGGGGTTAGCAATTGTGATACAAAAGTAATTGAAAACAGATATTCTCGCAAACATAATATGGGGGAAAACCCCTTTATAAAAGGGGAATGTAACGTATAGCAAATGATGTGTTACATTTCGTGGGATAACTTGAGAGGGGATGAAGCGTATTATAGAAAAAGAGGTTACCGTAATGGCAACCTCTTT
>ULPM01014263.1_pt1 | contig 23904 bp, 25 predicted proteins | sample 1953501 | NCBI WGS metagenome assembly ULPM01 (sample SAMEA4835629, study PRJEB28245) | human gut metagenome | biome: gut microbiome; material: fecal sample | place: Denmark | collected 2008
CTCACCAGCGGAGCTGCCGTCATGAAAATGAATACGGAACTGGGATATGTACCTGTTACCTTCAATGAACTGACAGACGACGAATCCTTCTGGAAAGGTTGCGAAGGTTGCATCAACCACGATATATTAGTAGCCAAGAACCGCAAGTTCTGCATCTGCACCGCAATGCTCTACGACCCGGAACTGCATGAAGATGATAAAATTTAAAAAACAAAGGATATGGAAGATAAGAAAAAAGTAGTAGTCGCATTCAGCGGCGGTCTTGATACTTCATTTACGGTAATGTACCTTGCCAAAGAAAAAGGGTACGAAGTGTATGCAGCTTGTGCAAACACCGGTGGCTTCAGTCCTGAACAACTGAAAACGAACGAAGAAAACGCCTATAAACTGGGCGCAAAAGAATATGTTACGATCGACGTAACTCAGGAATATTACGAAAAAAGCTTGAAATACATGGTATTCGGCAACGTGCTGCGTAATGGCACCTATCCTATTTCCGTAAGTTCCGAGCGTATTTTCCAGGCACTTGCCATTGCACGTTATGCCAACGAGATTGGAGCAGACGCTATCGCTCATGGTTCTACAGGAGCAGGTAACGACCAGATTCGTTTCGACATGACATTCCTCGTACTGGCTCCGGGTGTAGAAATCATCACACTGACCCGTGACATGGCATTGAGCCGCCAGGAAGAAATTGATTATCTGAACAAACATGGTTTCTCAGCAGACTTCACCAAGCTGAAATATTCCTATAATGTAGGCTTGTGGGGTACTTCCATCTGCGGTGGTGAAATTCTGGATTCAGCACAAGGCTTGCCCGAAAGTGCTTATCTGAAACACTGTGTAAAGGAAGGCAGCGAACAACTGCGTCTTACATTTGAGAAAGGTGAGTTGAAAGCAGTAAACGACGAAAAATTCGACGATCCCATCAAAGCTATCCAAAAAGTGGAAGAAATTGGTGCTGCTTACGGCATCGGTCGTGATATGCATGTGGGGGATACCATTATCGGCATCAAAGGCCGCGTAGGTTTCGAAGCTGCTGCCCCGATGTTGATTATCGGTGCACATAAATTTCTGGAAAAATATACGCTGAGTAAATGGCAACAATACTGGAAAGACCAGGTTGCTAATTGGTACGGTATGTTCCTGCACGAAAGTCAGTATCTGGAACCGGTAATGCGTGACATCGAAGCAATGTTGCAGGAGAGCCAGCGCAACGTAAACGGTACAGCTATATTGGAACTCCGCCCGTTGTCATTCTCTACAGTAGGTGTAGAGTCGGAAGACGACCTTGTAAAAACCAAGTTCGGTGAATATGGCGAAATGCAAAAGGGTTGGACAGCAGAAGATGCAAAAGGCTTTATCAAGGTTACTTCTACTCCGCTGAGAGTATATTATAACAATCATAAAGACGAGGAAATCTAAGCATGGATACTAATAACAAGAAACTCACTCGCTCACGCAGTGACAGAATGCTTGCCGGAGTTTGCGGAGGTTTAGCCGCCTATTTCGGACTCGATCCATCACTCGTACGCATCGGTTATGCATTATTGACGTTTTTCACCGTATTTGCCGGTATACCTGTATACCTTATAATGTGGCTTATCGTTCCCGAAGAAAGAAACTTATATAACAGATAAAGAACATAGTATAAACTAACATGATTAAAGTAGGAATCATCGGCGGAGCCGGATATACGGCAGGTGAGTTAATTCGTTTGCTGGTCAATCATCCGGAAGCGGAAATCGTATTCATCAACAGCTCAAGTAACGCCGGAAACAAAATTACCGACGTACACGAAGGATTGTACGGCGAAACGGATCTTGTCTTCACCGACGAGTTACCTTTGGATGAAATTGATGTATTATTCTTCTGTACCGCTCACGGCGATACGAAGAAATTCATAGAGAGTCACAACATTCCTGAGGAGTTGAAAATCATCGACCTCTCTATGGACTACCGTATTGCTTCTCCGGAACATGATTTTATTTACGGCCTGCCGGAGTTGAACCGTCGTGCTACTTGCAAAGCAAAGCACGTGGCCAATCCGGGCTGTTTTGCCACTTGTATCCAATTGGGCTTGCTGCCCCTTGCCAAGCACCTGATGCTGAACAACGACATCATGGTGAATGCTATCACCGGTTCTACCGGAGCTGGTGTGAAACCGGGATCAACCAGTCACTTCAGCTGGCGAAATAATAACCTGAGTGTTTATAAAGCATTCGATCACCAGCACGTACCCGAAATCAAGCAATCCCTGAAGCAACTGCAAAATAGCTTTGATGTGGATATCGACTTTATCCCCTACCGTGGCGATTTCCCGCGTGGAATTTTTGCCACCATCGTAGTAAAAACCAAAGTTGCACTGGATGAAATCGTCCGCATGTACGAAGAATATTATGCAAAAGACTCTTTCGTACACATTGTAGAGAAGAACATCGACCTGAAGCAAGTGGTAAACACCAATAAGTGTCTGCTACATCTGGAGAAGCATGGTGATAAGTTGCTTATCATCTCCTGCATCGACAACTTGCTGAAAGGTGCCAGTGGACAGGCAGTACATAACATGAACTTGATGTTCAATTTAGAAGAAACCGTCGGCTTGCGATTGAAGCCCAGCGCCTTCTAAGTAATTTGTATTTCGTAATTTATAATTAAAGAAATGAATTTATTCGACGTATATCCTCTTTTTGACATCAATATTGTCAAGGGAAAAGGCTGCCACGTATGGGACGAAAAGGGTACTGAGTACCTCGATCTCTACGGCGGACACGCTGTTATCTCCATCGGCCATGCGCATCCGCACTACGTGGAGATGATAAGCAAGCAAGTTGCCACGTTGGGATTTTATTCCAACTCTGTCATCAACAAGTTACAGGAACAGGTTGCTGAACGCTTAGGAAAAGTTTGTGGTTATGATGACTACTCCTTATTCCTGATTAACAGCGGTGCAGAAGCTAACGAGAATGCCTTGAAACTCGCTTCGTTCTACAATGGACGTACACGTGTGGTTTCTTTTAACAAAGCATTCCACGGACGCACTTCACTGGCTGTAGAAGTAACCAACAACCCGAAAATCATAGCTCCCATCAACGATTGCGGACATGTCACTTATCTCCCGTTGAACGATATCGAAGTTATGAAAGCCGAACTGGCGAAGGGGGATGTTTGCGCAGTAATTATTGAAGGTATTCAGGGCGTAGGTGGTATCCAACTGCCGACGAATGAATTCATGCAAGCTCTGCGCGAAGCTTGTACCGCCCATAACACTGTACTGGTTTTAGATGAAATTCAAAGTGGTTATGGTCGTAGCGGTAAATTCTTTGCTCACCAATACAACGGTATCAAAGCAGATATTATCACTGTAGCCAAAGGCATCGGCAATGGTTTCCCGATGGCAGGTACACTCATCAGTCCGATGTTTACTCCGGTTTACGGACAGCTGGGTACTACCTTTGGTGGTAATCATCTGGCATGTAGCGCAGCGTTGGCAGTACTGGATGTCATAAGTCAGGAAAATCTGGTTGAAAATGCAGCAAAAGTAGGTGAATACTTAATGACGGAACTGAAGAAATTCCCACAGATCAAGGAAGTTCGTGGACGTGGTCTGATGATCGGTCTTGAATTTGAAGAGCCAATAAAGGAACTTCGCCTGAAACTTCTGAAAGAGCAACATGTATTTACAGGTGTCAGTGGTACAAATGTACTCCGTTTGCTTCCGCCTCTCTGTCTCAGCATGGAAGAAGCCGATCTCTTCCTCGAACGTTTCAGAAAAGTACTTTAAAGTATATTTGACTATATAATCAGCAATAAACAGGCAGCCTTCGGACGTTTCAACGCGTTTTAAGGCTGTTTTTTGTTTTAGTGCACAAGTACTTTTTTACATCAATTAGCTTATAAAGGTGGAAAAAATATCTACCTTTGCCCATCGACAACCCTTTTAATAACAGAATGATATGAAAACAGCAATTATCGGAGCAGGAAACATGGGCGGTTCTATAGCCCGTGGATTGGCAAAGGGAAGCATTATCCCCGCCTCGGATATCATAGTCTCTAATCCCTCACAAGGAAAGTTGGATGAACTGAAAGTAGAGTTTCCCGCTTTACAGATTACACATGACAATCAGGAAGCCATTATTGGTGCCGAATTTATCATACTTGCTGTAAAACCGTGGCTCATCAAAAGCGTGCTGCGTGAATTGAAACTGAAAAGCAAGCAAATCATTATTTCTGTCGCCGCAGGCATCAACTTCGAAGAACTGGCTCACTACGTACCGGAACCAGAAATGACCATGTTCCGCATCATTCCCAATACTGCCATCAGCGAAATGGAAAGTATGACTTTGATTGCCAGCCGCAATGCTACCAAAGAACAGGAGCAACTGATGCTGGATATCTTCAACCAAATGGGACTCGCCATGCTTATCCCTGAAGAAAAATTCGCAGCTTGCACTTCCATGGCCTCCTGCGGCATTGCCTATGTACTGAAATACATTCAGGCTGCCATGCAAGCCGGCATAGAAATGGGAGTTTACCCCAAGGATGCAATGAGAATGGTGGCCCAATCCGTAAAAGGAGCAGCCGAACTGATACTGAACAATGACACACACCCCAGTGTAGAAATAGACAAAGTATGTACTCCTGGCGGTATCACCATTAAAGGCATTAATGAGTTGGAACATGACGGTTACTCTTCTGCCATCATCAATGCCATTAAAGCCAGCAAACAATAAGAAGAACAATTAATTCATTAAATAAACAACCACATGGACGAACAAATTAAGCAAATAGCAGAACGCCTCCGCGGGCTTCGTGATGTACTGGAGCTGACAGCCGAAGACATTGCACGCGAATGTGATATTTCTGCCGAAGAATACCGTCTCGCAGAGTCGGGAGAATTTGATATTTCCGTCAGTATGCTGCAAAAGATAGCACGCAGGTACGGAGTTTCGCTGGATGCACTAATGTTTGGCGAAGAGCCGAAAATGAGTTCCTATTTCCTGACTCGTGCCGGTAAAGGAACCAGTATTGAACGTACTAAAGCCTACAAATACCAATCGCTTGCCGCAGGCTTCATGAATCGTAGCGCCGATCCATTCGTCGTGACCGTAGAACCGAAACCGGATAGCGAACCAATACATTACAACAGTCATGCCGGACAAGAATTCACCCTTGTACTCGAAGGGCGTATGATGATAAGCATCGATGGCAAAGAACTTATACTAAACGAAGGAGACAGCCTGTATTTCAACTCCAAACTGCCACATGGCATGAAAGCACTGGATGGAAAGACGGTACGATTCTTGGCAATTATCATGTAACAACTAAATGAAGAACGGAGAACAATGAATGAAGCTTAGTTCTCAATTCTCAATTCCTATAATTATGGTAGAAAGATTTTTATCGCAAACCTCTTTCACTACACAAGAGGACTTTATCAAGAATTTTAAAATAAACGTACCGGAAAACTTCAACTTCGGCTACGACGTAGTAGATGCCTGGGCTGCCGAACAACCAGACAAACCTGCATTGTTATGGACTAATGATAAGGGTGAACACCAACAGTTTACATTTGCCGACATGAAACGCTATACGGACATGACAGCTTCGTATTTCCAAAGCCTCGGCATCGGTCATGGCGACATGGTAATGTTGATACTGAAACGTCGTTTTGAATTCTGGTTCAGCATCATAGCCTTACATAAACTTGGTGCTGTCGTTATTCCTGCCACTCACTTGCTGACCAAAAAAGATATTGTATATCGCTGCAATGCTGCGGATATCAAAATGATTGTTTGTGCTGGTGAATCGGTTATCACAGATCATATTGTTACTGCTATGCCAGATTCACCCAGCGTGAAGAAACTCGTCAGCGTAGGACCTGAAGTAGCTGAAGGATTTGATGATTTCCACAAAGGCATCGAGAATGCTGCACCTTTTGTAAAACCGGAACATCCGAATACGAATGAAGACATTTCGTTGATGTACTTCACCAGTGGAACTACAGGTGAACCGAAAATGGTTGCTCACGATTTCACATATCCACTGGGACACATCGTTACCGGTAGTTTCTGGCACAACCTGACGGAAAATAGTCTGCACCTCACTATTGCCGATACCGGTTGGGGAAAGGCTGTATGGGGCAAACTTTACGGACAGTGGATTGCCGGTGCAAATATTTTTGTATATGACCATGAGAAATTCACTCCTGCCGCCATTCTGGAGAAGATACAAGATTATCATGTAACATCTCTTTGTGCACCTCCCACTATCTTCCGTTTCCTCATTCACGAAGACCTGACGAAGTACGATCTCTCGTCTCTGCAATATTGCACTATTGCCGGCGAAGCTCTGAACCCTGCCGTATTTGAAACCTTCAAGAAACTGACAGGTATCAAACTAATGGAAGGATTCGGACAGACAGAAACCACCCTGACCATTGCCACTATGCCTTGGATGGAACCGAAGCCGGGAAGTATGGGATTGCCCAACCCACAATACGATGTAGACCTGATAGACAACGACGGTCGTTCTGTGGAAGCCGGTGAACAGGGACAAATCGTAATTCGTACGGATAAAGGTAAGCCGTTAGGATTGTTTAAAGAGTACTACCGTGATCCGGAGCGTACCCACGAAGCCTGGAATAATAGTATCTACTATACGGGAGACGTTGCCTGGAAAGATGAAGACGGTTATCTTTGGTTTGTAGGCCGTGCAGACGATGTGATTAAGAGCTCCGGTTATCGTATCGGCCCATTCGAAGTGGAAAGTGCCTTGATGACGCATCCCGCTGTAATAGAATGTGCCATCACAGGCGTCCCCGACGATATTCGTGGTCAAGTGGTAAAAGCTACCATCGTACTGGCTAAAGAATATAAGGGAAAAGAAGGTGAAGCACTTATCAAGGAATTGCAAGATCATGTGAAAAAAGTGACGGCTCCTTACAAGTACCCACGTGTGATTGAATTTGTAGATGAACTACCGAAAACCATCAGCGGAAAGATCCGTCGTGTGGAAATCCGGAAGAACGATACAAAATAAAGGAAAAAATATAAGGAATAGGCTACTTCTAAATCGTTTGCACCTTTTATGTTACTTTTTGATCAATTTGAGTTATTCTGTTTCCCGCAAACCGCTTACTTTTGCGACCGGAAAGTACAACTAAAAGTTTTAAAGCACATGATTACAAGTAGAAAGATTTCTCAGATTAATGTTTTCGCAGGTAGCCCCTGGGAAGTGGAAAGTGTGAAGCAATTATTGAAGTCAGCTTATATCACAGCTTCAACAGAAGACAAAGGTTATGGCATTCACGTGTCTGTTCCTTGTCAGCAGTACACTGCCGCTATACGGGTTATCAGTAACCGAAAGGTTTTATAAGACTTAAGAGAAGACGAAGTGAAAAAGACTGCCCCTTGGAAGCAATTCCTTCAGGGGCAGTTTTTATATCAATATACCGCTTCTCCCCCTTCGGGCTTCTCACGATATTTTATATCAAAACGTCCCTCTTTGATACTCCCACCACTAAATGTGCCACTGATGATGGTTCCATCCATTCGAGTAATATGGGCTTCGCCATCTTCTAAATCTTCTCTGTCGAAAGCAGCATCCGTATAAGTGCAATTAGCTCCCTGACGAGGATTCACAAGCACCAAATGCAAACTGTTGAAGACTCCAATTTCTGCATCAATTGTAACATAATGATTTTCTTCATCGTTGAAAAAGCTAACAGATGGAATGCTATACCGTCCACTGGAATATACCCAACCATCTATCAGGCAGCCTAACGTATTTTCACCGGTAGTTGTAGCTTTCGGCATCAATGTCGGGTCAACACTTTTATCTTCTTCACAGGCACAACAGCAAATCAGCAGGAATAGAAATAATAGTTTTTTCATAACCTTAAAAATGATAGTTTAAACCGAAGAGTAAGGACAGTTGACCGAAATAACCAGTACCGGTTTTCGGATTCTCTACATCCCACTTCTCATTATGATACTTCACTGAATAAGATTCGGAACTGGATGCTAACCAATTCAATCGAGCAGAAGCTCCCCAATGACTCGTTAAGAAATACTCACCTGAAAGAGCCAGGTTACCAGCAAGCTTGCTCATAGATACTTTCCGTGGTTTGTCATATACCGTACTCTTATCACGATAGAGTTGATAACCGACCCCACCGGAGAATTGAAGTTGATAATGTTTTTGTACCATGGTTAAGGCTACCTGAGGAGCTACATAATGCATCAGAATCTTGTCTGCCCCGGTTTCATGCGTATTCTTATACGAACTTCCCTGATACAGAGCTCCTATTCCAAACTTCAGTTCCCTACCTACAATTTGTCCAAGGTAGTTAACGTCCCAGGCTACGCCTTTTCGTAAGTCACTGCGATAGGCATCTGCCCCATCAGTAATTCCCATAAAGCGCCCCAGATACCATGACGGGCCGGCATGAACAGAAAATGATGATCTTTTATCACCTGTACTCTGGGCGTACAAAGAGGTCGTCAATAAGACCCCAACAAGGAAACAAAGTAAGTCTCTCATAATAATTTGTATAGCGTCGTTTTCTTATAAATACCCCAAAATTGAAAGTACTGCATTCAGGTGATAACTATTTTTAATTAAGATAAAAATCATCGCATCCTTCTATCACCTCTTTCGCTCTATATCTTGTGTACGAAAGAATGCTTCAGAATATCGAGCTCCCCAAAGTTCGTAACGTTCAAATTGCATTTCTATCTTACGAGCAAAGTTTGTCCAATCTTTCTTTTCTAATGGCGACCATACGTTCTCCGCCAACGCTGACATACGTGGAAAAACAGCAAACTCAGCTTTCCAGGTGGTGGGAATATATTCCGTCCAGAGGCATCCCTGTGCTCCCCAAACTAATTCTTGTTGCTGCGTTGTCAACGAATCCGGAACAATCCGAAACTCATAAACTTTCTCCAGAGATAGCGGTCCACGTGGACCTATTTCCGGCTGTGTACGACTCTCTTTCAGATTGAAATACGACCAGGCAGAGCAAGTGAATATCGTACGATGCCCTGTTCGTAATGCCTTCTTCCCAAACTCCGGACGCCGCCAATTCATCACAACACAATCTTCAGAAATACCTCCTTCAAGAATTTCATCCCAGCCAATCAGAGTCTTGCCTTTCGCATTCACCACTCCCTGTACGTAATGAATGAAATAGCTCTGCAATGCTTTTTCATCCCTCAAACTATGTTCCCGCATGAATTGTTGTGTCTCTTCAGACTCTTGCCACCAACGCTTGGCACATTCATCACCGCCTACATGGATATATTGTCCGGGAAAGAGATCGCACAATTCAGAAAAGACATCTTTCAAGAAATCAAAAACTTCCGGTTTAGGAGCCAGTACATTATTAAATTTATTGAAGATCCCCCATGTCAACGCTGCCTTTTTCGGTTCATCGGGTGTAGTACTGAACTGAGGATAAGTAGCAAGAACTGCCATACAATGACCGGGAATATCTATTTCGGGGATCACTGTGATATGCCTATCAGCAGCATAACGTATCACTTCTTTCACTTCTTCATGAGTATAATACCCACCATAAGGTAGTGGTTGGTATTTCCCCGGATAGAGTCCAAAAATTTCTCCCTCACGAACAGAACCTTTCTCCGTCAGCTCCGGGCGACATTTCATTTCAACACGCCAAGCCTGGTCATCCGTCAAGTGCCAATGGAAATAGTTGAGTTTATGCAGTGCGAGGTAATCGATATACTTTTTAATGAATGATACCGGAAAGAAATGGCGTACCACATCGAGATGCATGCCCCGATAGACAAAACGGGGATAATCGTTAATCTGCACAGCCGGAAGGATAGGTAACACACCAGCACGGGTAGGTAGCAATTGTATCAGTGTCTGTACACCGTAAAAAACGCCTGCTTCGTCATTACCCTCAATTATAATACCTTTAGTAGAGGTAATTTCCAACTGATAGCCACCGTGAACGTCACTGTTCTTTCTATTAATCAAGGTAATACATGGTTGTTCTTGATTACCTGGAATTATTGATTGGGAAGCAGTTAACGCCTTATTTCGAGATTTATTGTTTTTAGGAATTTCCGTTTGTAGTGGTATACCAAGATAACGTTTCATATAATCAGCCAAGTACATAGCTGAGAATGCCAAGTCTGATTCTGACATACGGATTACCGTACTACGTTGGATAAGATACTCTCCCTGTCCGGTTACTGTTATCTCCACCGGTTCGGGAATAAGACTAAGAGTTTTCTCCTGAGCCTGCCCAGCAAGCGCAGTAGCAGCAAGTGTTGCAGCCATAATTTTCTTTAAGTACATAGATGATGATGATATTATATTGCAAATATAATCCTTTTGTAGAAAGATGTTTAGATTTCAACTCTATTTTTGAATAAAAAGGATTGGTCTCTATTTTGGGTTTACATCTTGGTTTACATGAAGCATGCAATTCAGTATAAAATCACCGTTAAAACTGCCATAAAAGGAAGATTTCCCAGAACCTTTCAAAAAGAGAAAAAGCCTTGTAAACTATTCGTTTACAAGGCTTTAATCAGTACCCTTAACGGATGAAATATTGAACCTTTGGAATCATTTTCTAAAGATAGTGGATTATTTGCAATCCAATTTTTCAATTATGAAACTCATTGAGGGACTATAAATAGAATAAAAGTATAACGCCAATACAATATAGTAGTTGGCGCTTTCTTGGTTATACTTGCTTTTTCTAAATATTATTCTCATTCCTTTCATTTCTCTGCTTTTTTAATTCCTTGATTTTTGCATTCACTAACTCCATACAAAGTGGAACACCAGAACTTTTCCTTTGCAAAAGAGAAAGACATTTGGAACTCTCATTCTTATGCCTAAATTTATGTGGTAACTTTCCTAAAGATGAAGCCGTAAACTTCCAACCCATTTTTGCAAGAGATAAATAAAGTTGTCTATTTATAAAAGCATCTATTTCAGCAGAGTATCTCTGAATGTCAGTATAATAAAATGCGGATACCCAACCATCCAATTTGTTTTTTATTTTAATTAATAAAGTTGAAACGCAATATTTATCTTTACCATTACAGACATCTCTAATTTTACTCTTCAATCGTTCTACATTTGCCAAAGAAGGATAGAATAGATTCCCATCAAAAGTAACAGATAAGAAATCCATTGTGTCATGTTTATTAAAGTCTACGATTCTTGTCTTACCTCCCTCCTCTAACTTATGAATCTCTAAATTAAGTTCTTCTAAAATAGCAGAACATTCGGTATATGCCTCTTTACACTCTTTTTCAGACACACACATAACAACAAAATCATCAGCGTATCGAACTAATTTAAAGCCTTTATCCTTCAATCTCAAATCAAATGGAGAAAGGAATATGTTAGATAACAAAGGAGATAAAGCATTTCCCTGTGGAATACCTTTATCTACATTTTCGAAATATTTTTTTCGCTCCACATTAAATGTATCCAGATTCCCAATACTTTGATTTAAGGCTTGCTGGATTAGAGTATTTATAGTAGTATCAGACAATCCTTTAAAAACAACATCATTAAGAAGAGAATCTTTATCAACAGTGCCAAAAAAATTAATTAAATCAGCTTCTAATACATAAGAATAACCATTTTGGCTATACTCGTTTATCTTTTCAACAGCTTCTTTAACTCCTAACCCTTTTTGATATGCAAAACTTAGTCCCTTGCTTTTTTCTAAAAGCTCTTTAAAATGTTCTTCCAATTCCATTGCAATAGCTTTTATTACAACTCTATCAGAAACTTCTGGAATTTGAAGGGGACGAAATTTCCCATTACTTTTAGGAATAAGCACAGCACGATATGGAGAGAATCTATATGTTCCTTCTCGAAGTCGTTTTGAGATAGACAATATTTTATCCTCTTTATTAAGTTCAAACTCAGTAATAGTCTCACCTGTCAAGCCATGAGAGTCTTTATTAAATTTCTCCAGTTTAGCCCATGCCAAACGCAAGCTTTCTATTGAGGATATTTTATTAAGGAGATTCATTTTTGTAAATTTAAACCTGAGTTGCAAAGACCTTTAGAAAAACAAATGTTCGTACAACAGCACCTTACAATATAGACACACAGAACAACATAAGTTGAGACACAGCAAGAAGACAAACATACTTCTTAAACAAAGTGAACCAACGTGTTCTTGGGCAATCCTGACCATAGATTGAAGATGCAATCTAAAGTCGAAATCCATATATCAGTTACTCAAAGAGCAATTTGCAATTAATATATTACAATGCGATACAAAAATAAGAAATAAAAAGGAATTCACAAAACATTAGAGAGTTTTTGACAAGTACGGTAATATACAACATTAATCAGTTTCATCAAAGAAAACGCACATAAAACATTACATATCAATAATTTAACTCCGTAACCCACGACTGAAACAACTGTGTTCTAGTAGGTGTGATAAAGAACCAACCGTTAGCCATACATAAAAAATTCCCAGATATTTTTTGAGCAATCAGCCTATTAGGCTTTACTTTCTTATCTAACTACATATTTATATATACATTAAATAAATAAAATATGGATAACAATTACAAAAGGCAGTATCGTCAATTAGATGATACCACTAAACGAAAGATTAGCCAAAGCCTAAAAGGTAGAACCAAATCAGCTACACATACACAGGCTATTTCTGACGGACTAAAAAAGTACTGGACTAGCGTTCCAAACCAGCCCAATAATAACGAAAATAAAATTGAAGAACATGAATAAGGTATATGGATTGAATATAGATATGCTACGGTTATGCTATGAAATCAAAGAACCGTACAATATTAATATCATCAAAACAAAAGAAGTAGGAGAAGAAATTGATTTTATGTACTTCTATCTGCGGAGAATACAAGGCAAGCATTTTAAGTTCGTCTACGAAATTCGTTATGACGATATGGGAAAAGATAAACTATTTGGAGAACTCCGTTTAGGTATCAATGACAACAAGGAAGAAAGCAATACCCACCAAAACGGATATACAAAAGCATGGATTAGTATTTCCAATCGTGTACTATACAGTGATGAGATATACTATTTAGGCTTTATCGAAGACAATTTAGGCTTGGAATTACATAATATAACAACCCTAGACCTATGTCTTGATATGTCAATAGACATAGCCCGACTAATACGAAGGCTTATCCGAAATTCGCAAATAACGACAATCCTAAATGGAAAGAGAATACTTAATCGTAAAGAAGACCGCCCCGAAATCACATATACTTTTAGCGGTAATATGGATAAAGATAAATACTTAACCGTCAATATTAAACAAAAAAAAGCGATTAAAGACAAAAGTAAAGGCAGTACCCTTATTGCATACAATAAAAAAGCTGAAATAGCCAATAGTTCAGATAAAAGATACATAGATAACTACTATGCCAATCCATCAAAACTACACCGTTTGGAAGTTCACCTCAACAACGAGGAAATAAAAGATTATATAACAAAAAACAGACATGAATTATCATTCTACTCTCTAGTTGATAAGAAATTCCTATCAAGGCTATTTGCCTACACCTTAAACAGTCTCATTAGATTTGAGAAAGAAGAAAAGCCAATAGATTGGGCAAATCTCTTATTAGAGGGGTATAACAACCACCCCTGACAACGGCAGTATTTCAATGCTAACTCATTCAAAAACAATAAAAAAAGCGAATTAAAAGTATAACTTTAAAAACTATATATTGAAAATTAAAAGTGTATCAAAATATCCTCTTACAGATATAAAGTGATACACTTATTTTCATTATACCAATTCAATATAGTATCAACCTCGGATATGCGGAATGCGGAATCAAGATAGCAACTGCAATAAACCCACTCCGCACCTCCGCACTTCCGCACATCATATCAAAATTGGTTATTCTTGCGCAAGCATAAATTCCAAAAAGCCCCATTATCATTATATAATTCATCGAAACGAGAAAGACTTGAACCATTACTAACAATACAATCATTTTTCTTATAAGAAGGATTAACAACTCCATAATATAAGCAGACATATTCTTTAAAGTCTGAAAAGTTCCTGATATTCTTGTTGAATAAGCTGCACTTTTCTTTCAGTATAAGGCAAAGAGTAGCTATATCCAGTTTTGAACACTCACCGCTACTTATTTCAAACCTTTCATCTACTTTTTCAAGTATTTTCTTAACTTGCTCACGATTGTTAAAAGAAGGGCACAATTTTTCTAATATTTTCTCCTTATCTATCTCTATACCAACTTTGGTTTTTTCATTAGATATATCTTTGGATGATGAACTACCGACAGAAGCCTCTTTTTCAATTTCAACAATAGCATCATCATTAAGCAAAATCGCTTCATTAACAACAATCTTCTTATAACGAATACCTGCTGTTCTTTGGGCATAGAAGAGGAACGATTGTAGTGTATTTGCTTTATCCTCTATAATTGGCTGTTCCTGATTTTCGATAATTAGCATATTGATATAGTTATACTTAACCTTATGCTGCATATCATATAAGAAGTATTTTATGAATATAATTAGAACATCTTTATCATCTTCACCAATCGCACTGACATCCGAATACAATTTCTTTAATCCAAGTATCAATCTAGCATCCAATTCTTTAAGAAATGAATTTTCATAAATATACTGGCAAATAGCTTCTATAGGTTTGTTCTTCACAAACTCATTATCAAGACTTTTAAAGGTTGCAAGACTTATTTTTATTTGTCTTCTAAGCTCCACATCCAACTCTTCAATATTGTCATATAGAACAATATTTTCATTGCCAAGCATAGATATAACACCATTAACCAAGTTTTTTAGATACTGAGCATTTTGAATATCATTATTCCTTTTACGCATCATCTCCAAGTGCTTTGACATACTTGAAAATATCTCAGCCTCTTTTGCTATACATTGGCGGCAAATAGCTTTAAGTGGTTCTACAGTGCTATCCGCATATAGAGCCACAATCATATCATTGAATAATTGAAAGTATTCTTTTTCTTCTTGTGATAATATCATATTAATAGCATTTAGACTGCTGTAAAGATATGAATTATATTGTATGGCTACAAGAAATCACTTTTGATAGCCATCGACTTATATTCAAAAAGACAGCTTATTGGGTAAAAGTGAATATCAATTTCACCTCCATTTTTCGAGAACAACATAAAACGCTATTAATCAACAACATACATCAAATCACAATGTTCACTTATATTCTTTGTGGATATGAGCATATATGTATCTTTTGTTTTTTTTAATAGTAATCGTATTCACTTATATCAATAGGAATATTGTTATTTACAGATTCTACAATAACAGAAAACTCTTCTTCATCATCAGAATTATATTCTATTAAAATATTTATTTCTGTTTCAACTGAACTTTCTAATTGGACATCATCTTTCTTTACATAAATATATTCTTTAAATTCATCATCCCAAGGGGAATTTTCATAATCTGTATGAATAGCATTAGCAGTTATATCAAAAGTTACAGATAATAATAGATTAGCTTCTCTATTGGTAATGTCGATGAAGTCATAATCGATAATTTCTAATTTATCAATATTACAAGAATCAATTTCAACTTCATCACCACCATCAAATGTTCCCATTATATCTTCCAAATATTCTTTTATAGATTCAAGAATCTTTTCTTCTGAATTTTTAAATAAATAATCAATATATTCAATCTGTTTTTGTTTTTCTTTCTTTTGCTCTGATATATCAAATATATATTTTAATAAAGTTCCAACATCATTATATATCTTAAAATATTTTGAGTTAAATCTTTCCCAATCCTTATCATGACTCACTAGTATCATTTCTTTTTTATTTTTGGAACACCAAAGATTGATGGATGCTAATATAAAAGCATCTGGAAACTCATATTTCTTTTCACCATTTTTAAAAGGAGGATTTTCGTTAAAATAATCATCAATAATAGGAGTCAAATCTATTTCTTTATATGGTATAATATAAATAGGAATTCCAGAAACCAAAGCGTCAATTTTTCCGCATAATATCAAAGACTCTTCATCTGCATTGATTTTTTTAAGACTTTGTAAATCATTTAAATAATTCGTATTTCGAAGAATCCATAAAGATTTATCTTCAATTTTTTTCTTTAGGAATGACCTTGCTTCTGCAATTTTTCTCTTAATCTGAGATTTAACTTCCAAGAGAACAATTTCACTTGTAAACAATTTAATTTCATTCTCATGCGCTTTCTTTATTAATTCCTTTATGTTATGACCATCAAAGAAATTGTTTGATACAAAAATTGATGTGTCTAGAAAGACATTTGGTTGATTCGATTCCATAATAAAGTTAAAAAAAACATTAAGAAATAGATAGTATAGTCCAAAATATTGCGATGTTCAAATTTTCCTATTTTCACTTTCAAGATTTGTGAATATGAAATAGAAAAACATACCGATACCTACTTTTCATTTTTTAATGGTGTATCAGGCAAGAAGTCTTTAGGAGAGCAACTAAAAACTTTAGCCAACTCATTTAAATGATTGAGATTATATTTCGCTCTCCGTTTAGGATTCTCAATATCTGCAATGAAACTTGGAGAAAGATTCATATAGTCTGCCAATTCTACTTGTGACCACTTTCTTTCCATCCTCATAGCCTTTACCTTTTGTATTACAAAATCTTCTATATTAGTCATATATGCTAATTATTTAAGTTGGTAAAGGAAAGATTATTGCAGAAATATTTTGAGCGTACATGTACGTGTATTGTCTTTGCGCCATCAATTAAGCAAGAAGCATTTAACTAAAAAAAGAAAAATGAAAAAGAAAGCTATTTTTTTATTGACCATTTTATTAATGGCAAGTTTCGTAACAAGCTGTTCAAGCGATGATGATAATGAAAAAACAGAGTTCACATCAACACTAACAGCGAATGGAAGTGCAGTTAAAATTACAAATCTCGAAGGTAAAGCAATAGCAGGCTCTATATACGAGTTTTGGATAAATGATGCAACATCTGATTTTTATATTCAAGGGAATATCACATCTCATGAAGTACATACTTCGGGAAAGGACGTTACCAAAGACTGTAAAATGATGATTGCTTTAGTGAATAATGAAGAATGGTATACCTCCGAAAAAGAGTACGTTTCTGGTACTGTTACAATAGAAAAATGGGATTTGGAAAATTTCAAAGTTACACTTGTATTTAAGGATTATAAATGCAAATCGGGTTCAAAGAGTATTGTTTTGAACGGCAGTGTTACCTTTCCAACATCCATAAATATTTAATCAATAGAATAAACAATTTCAAATTGAGGCTTCATTATTCCTATGAATAAAATTGCACTTGCACTTATTTTATTAATATTACCATTCTCTTTAGCCTATACATCACCACCAAAAAAGGTAGGCATCGTTTTAAGTGGTGGTGGAGCTAAAGGGGTTGCGCATATTGGGGTAATAAAAGCTCTTGAAGAATTAAATATACCTATTGATTATATCGCAGGAACAAGCATCGGAGCTATTATCGGCGGATTGTATTCTATAGGTTACACATCCGAACAATTAGAAACAATAGTAAAACAAACAGATTGGATAAATTTGCTTACTGATAAAGTTTCACGCGAAAAAATTCCTTTCCCCTTTAAATCCGATGATAGCAAATACCTTGTATCATTCCCATTCAACAATAGTGAGAAGAATGGAGGCATAATAAAAGGGAAGAATATATCACAGTTATTACATCAACTTACAGAAGGTTATCAAAATGTAACTAATTTTGATAGCCTTCCAATTCCTTTTGCATGTATTGCCACAGATATGGCAAGAAACCAAAAAGAGGTCATTCGCTTTGGCAAACTTTCAGAGGCAATGCGAGCTAGTATGGCTGTTCCCATTGTTTTTTCACCAATATATTCAGGACAGAAAGTATTAATTGACGGAGGATTTAAAGATAATCTGCCAATTGATGTTGTTAAAGCTATGGGAGCAGATATTATTATCGGTATTGATGTACAATCTGAATTATCAGATACAGACAACTTGCATTCGATTGCAGGAATAGCCAACCAGCTTATGCTAATGATTTGCCAATCATCACTTGACGAAAACACTAAGGATATAGATGCTTATATAAAAGTTGATGTAGAAAACTATAATGCTGCAAGTTTTACAAAAGCCGCAATAGACACTCTTATTATAAGAGGAGAAAATGCCGCAAAAGCCAATTACAATACATTATTATCAATCAAGAATAGGATAGGCATAGTAAATAATAAAAGAAATAATAAAGCCCAATTACCCTTGTTTTATCCGCAATATGTTCCAAGCAATGATAATCAACTAAGAATTGGACTAAGATTCGATAGCGAGGATATTGCAGCAGTGATGCTTAATATCAATTTGAATAAACATAAATTCGGGAAAGCCGAAATGATGGTAAGAGGAGGAAAACAATCTTTCCTCAGAACCCAATATCATTTCCCTATATCAAAACCACAATGGATAACACTTTCAAATCAAATTGGTTACAATGACATATTTTTATACAGTCATGGATACAAAATATCTAATCCAACCTTTATACGGAATACTAGCAGTCTAATTTACTCTATTATACCTTCAAGAAATCTTCAAATAGAAGTTGGAACTTCATTAGATTATCATCAGTATTATAGGACATTGGTAAATGAAGATGCAACACCAATGAAACGAAAAAAATTATTTCTTAATTATCACACAAAATTGAAATATGAAACTTTAAACAAAAGATATTTTCCTACTAAAGGTCTGAAAACTAATATTTCTTATACAATATATACCGATTTGCATACCAGCACTGCATACTCATCACTTGCTACCCAAATCACTAAGATATTTCCAATCGCACTAAATACATTTATTATACCGACAATATACGGAAGATTTATTTTTAACGATGGTATTCCGTTTATGTACAGTAATGTCATCGGTGGAGAAGGATATAATCCACATTACGAGCAACAAATTCCTTTTTCAGGGTTTCCTCATACAGAATCCACCCTGAAATTATTGGGAAATGCACGAATCCAAATAAGACATAAATTCCATGAAAAGCAATACCTTACCTTATCAGGAAATTATGCTATCCATCAAAATCAGTTTTCTAATTTCCTTCAAGGCAAAAAAATATATGGAACAAGCATCGGATATGGTTACGATAGTCTATTGGGACCTATAGAAGGATTTATATGTTACTCCAATAGGACTAACAAACTGGGATTTTATCTTAATATCGGATTTGGATTTTAAAAAATATAGATTTAAAAATTGAGCATATCATAGGTTTCTAACAGTTCTTGTGTCCGTAACCCTAAATATCTCCGTGTAGTCATTACATCAGCATGATTAAACAATTCCGACAATTTGATAAGAGCAAATTCCGAGTTTTCCCCAGCAGCCTCAACAACCTTACGTCCGAATGTCTTTCGCATTGAATGGGTAGAAAAATGTTCCACCTTCAATCCATATTTGCTTTTTATTGACTTGAACAGTACATTGATTCTTTGTGTACTATACACCGTTTTTTTACGACTGAGGAAACACTTCTCATGTTTATCTGCCACACCTAAAGCCGTATAACAGTCTACAATATGTTTTTGAAAATTTGAATTGATTTTTATTTCTCGTCTTTTACCCGTTTTCTTTTCTATAATGACGAACTTTTCATCATCCAACAACATAGACCATGTGAGAGAAAGAATATCCGATATACGCAACCCGAAGAAACTACCACAGCCAATAAGTAAAGACATACGGTATTCCTTGTCACGATACAATTTTCGAACTAATGAAAGCATTGTATCCCATTCGATATAATCACTTGTTACATAACTGTTCTTTAGGCTCATAATATTCTCTTTTAATTAAAATTCCTAGTTTTTGAATGTACTGCAAACCTACTCATTGTTAAAATACTGATAATCAATCTATATTCAAAAGTTATAGAAGTGAATATTTCAATCTCCACAATATCGACCAGTACCATAGCCCATTGCTTTTGATATTTCATCACTTGTGAGACCTCTCTCCCAAGCTCTTTCATCTCTTCTTTGGTTTACTCCCTCTTTATGTGCAATCCAGCTCGCTGCAATCATAGCATCAAGCTTTGCTGCTTTTTCTTCACGAGCTCTAACAGCATCATGTTCCCAACCCCAAGCTGCTCTCAGACATTCACTCCAAGAACGACCTTTTCTATGAAACTTACTACCATATAATCTATGGGCATCTTTCATCACTTGTTGCTTATTGTATTGTCTCATAATTCGTAGTGTCATTGATTATTTATCACACCACAAATGTAGTACTTTCGATATACATATCAAAACAAAATTGTATATTATTAGACCTACATTAACTTCTTTTATGTATTGCAATCAATATACAATTTAAAACTAAACGTATATTTGCATACATAATACAAAAGAAGAGTTATGGGACTACGAATAAAAGAAGTTATCAAAGAAAAAGGAATGACTGTTCAGACATTGGCTGACAAAATGGGAATTAATAGAGTAGGATTATCTAACCATATTAATGGAAATCCTTCCGTAGCCATTTTGGAGAAGATTGCCATAGCACTAGAAGTGTCAATTCAAGAGTTGTTTGAAAAAGAGCCAAATAAGAATATTAATGGCTATATTGAAATTGGGACAGAAATCTTTAAGATTACATCCTTTCAAGATATGAAGAACATTATTAGCCGCTTTAATAGTACTGAGTAAGTAAACTCAGTACTTCAACAATCACTCCTGCCCCTAAAATCCCATCCTCCTTCCCTGAAATCCCCTCAATTTCTCCCCAAAATCCCCTGCCAAATCCCCTACTTATTCATAACCCACTGTATATCTGAACAATACAGACTCAACTCACAAAATAGTAGTTATTAGCCCATTTCATAGCTATATCTTTGCAATATCGAAAGAGCTCAAACGATAATAAATGATATTGTAAAACGAATAAAATCAGAATAATGAAAATAGATAATAACGAGACTGTATTTGATTACAGCACTATGAATGAGATTATTAATGAGGGTATGAAAGAAGAAAAACGCAAAGCGTTATATAAGAATTTATGGTTTGAAAAGGAACTTACCATTTTATTCGGAGAAACAAATTGCGGTAAAAGCTTACTTGCACTTCAAATAGCAGAAGAGATTGCCAAAGGTGGCGAAAAAGTAATGTACTTCGATTATGAAATGAATATGTCCCAACTATGCGATAGATATTCCAATGAAGAACGTACAAAACGATATGAATTTTCCGAAAACCTAATCAGAGCAAGAATTGATTTTGATTTGGAATGTGATTTTAAAGCACGAAGAGAAAGATTATTTATGCGACTGGAAGAGGCTGCAAGCAAATCTAACATAAAAGTCTTCATCGTTGATAACATCACGTGTCTACATCCTAATTTATCTGATACGGAACAAGCTGCAAGATTCACCATTGAATTTAGGACATTTATGAACAAGTTAGGTGCAAGTATTCTCTTGTTAGGACATTCTCCGAAACTGCAAAGTAAAGGAGTTATCACATTAGATAGACTTGGAGGCAGTAAACAAATTAGCAACTTTATAGATGCTTGCTTTTGTATCGGGAAGACCACAGGAGAGATAAACAAAGTTTATATAAAACAACTAAAAGCCCGAAGCTGTCCCATAACTTTACATGAAGGGCGTGTCCTTGTCTGCTCTATAGAGAAACGAGATGATTGTTTTATTGAATTCAAGGAAGAAGGCTATGCCGATGAAAAAAAATTATTGAAGGGGGAAGCTGATATTACCCCTGAAAAAGAAAAAGCCCATCAACTTTACAAAGAAGGCAAAAGCTATAGAGAAATAGCTAAAATCATTGGCAAAAGCGATAAGACTATCAAGAAATGGATAGAGGAATATGAAGAATATTGTGCCAAGCACGAAGCTAATGAAGAAGTTGAGAACGAATTTTCTGAGGTGGATAGTGCGGAAATGCGGAGTGCGGAATAGTGAAATGCAAAATAATACTAATAAACAGTCTAACATTCACTTTCTTTTCTCCTTTAATTTACTAATAATGAACTTTGTAATAGAAATACAATATGAATGCACAGTATTTAAACTTAGATACCATCAAAGAGAACCGCAACTTCAAAGGAATATCCCAAGAGGATGCAAAAGAATTAATTGATACACTATATGCTTTCTCAGTTTTGAGCTATGAGGCATATAACAAAAAAGATACACAATATGGAGAATTTTGAATTAAAAGGCTTTGCTAAAGGCAAAAAACAGCAAAAAGAACAAGTAGGCGGCAATGCCATCATCTATACCCGTGTTAGTTCCAGTGAACAAGTAGACGGTCAAAGCCTAGAGGTGCAAATAGACAAATGCAGAGAGTACGCAAACATGCACTCATACAATATTGTCGGTGAATTTGGAGGAACATACGAATCTGCAAAGAGCGATAAGGAACGCAAAGAATTTAGCCGTATGTTGACCTTCATCAAACAGAGCAATAAGAAAGGCAGCAATCAGATAGTAAAAACCGTAATAGTGTTCAGCACCTCCCGTTTCAGTAGAACGGGAAGCACCACCATTATTGAAGAGGTAGAAGCTAGAGGAGCATACGTAGTATCTGCAACATCAAACTATGACCCACGTACGCCAGTCGGAAAGTATATGCAACTCATGGAGCTTGCAAATGCAAGATTTCAAAATGATGAAAAGAGAGCCACAACCGTTGAAAACAGCGTAAAAGCATTACTAAAAGGCAGATGGATTGGTAAAGCTCCAAGAGGATATGACCAAAAGACAACAAAGAAGGAGCAAATTATAACCATTAATGAAGAAGGAAAACTAATAAGAAAAGCATTTCTTTGGAAAGCTAATAATAAACTATCTAACGAAGAAATCAGGCATAGACTGGCAGCAGAAGGATTGCATATTTGCAAACAGAAGCTATCAGAACTATTCAAGAACCCTTTTTATTGTGGCTATATGGCACACAAATTCTTGCAGGGGGATATTGTACTAGGAAATCACCCTCCATTGATACCAAAAGAAATTTTCTTGAAAGTAAATGGAGAGTTATCCAAAAACCATAGTGGATATGAACAAAAGATAGATAAGGAGTATGCACCATTACTAGGCAGCATCAAATGTCCCTGTTGTGGCAATAATCTATCCGCAAGTATATCAACTAAGATGCGAAAGAAATTCGGGCGTACCGATATTGGTTATTATGTTTGTAGCCGCAAAGGATGTAAGTATAACAGTTCAACCAAAAACGTACATGAAGCCTTTGAGGAAGAAGCAAACAAGTATGTACTATCTGATAAAGTCTCAGAACTTTTAAAACTACAACTAACCATCACCTTTGAAAACATGAATAAAGAAAATAAAGAAAGAGCCCAGTCCATCAAATCCAATATTAAAGCAAAGGAAAAAGAACTGGAGCAAGTCGAAACCAATTATGCACTTTGTTCCGACACAAAGAAACAAGAGATTTGCGTAAAGGTTATGACGAGATTAGAAGCAGAAATCAGAGGTTTACAGGTAGAATATTCAAAGGTGAACACAGAAATATTGAACCTTGATAAATTCATTGATTATGCTTTTGCAATGCGTTCTAACTTATTCAATTTATGGGAATTACAAGGATTAGAAGGAAGAAGGAGATTACAAAAATTGGTATTCCCTGACGGGTTTATCTACGACAAAAATAATGAGCGTATTGAACCTAAAACCGTCAATCAATTCTTTCTGCTAAACTACTCATTTACAACAAATAATGGGGATAAAAAAAGAGAGACGAACAGTGATAATCACCGTTCGTCCCTTCAAGTACTCGAAGCGGGACTTGAACCCGCACAGCCGC
>ULPM01016052.1_pt1 | contig 23847 bp, 41 predicted proteins | sample 1953501 | NCBI WGS metagenome assembly ULPM01 (sample SAMEA4835629, study PRJEB28245) | human gut metagenome | biome: gut microbiome; material: fecal sample | place: Denmark | collected 2008
CTATCGTAGTTCGGAATGGGTCTGATTTCATCAATAACTACGATGTACGCAAGAGCGCGTTTACCGTTAATGAGCAATTAGAATCACCTCATTCCGTATCGTTGGCAGCATCGACGATGATAGAAGAACTTCCGCCAGCCTGAACGGTGGGCAGCTTACCATCCCACTTTTCGTATTTCTGCTTTTCAATCAGTTCTGGCGTGAGAGATTGAGCAATCAGGCGGTTAGACTCAGCTTCAGCCTGAGCTTCGATCAGCTTTGCCTCGGCATTGATCTGAGCGGTTTCTTTTTCCTGGTTGGCCTTGGTGATGGCGACTTCCTTTTCCTTTTCAGCGTTGACGTTGGCGGTCTGCTGCTCAATTTTGGCAAGTTCCAGATCCTGCTGTGCGTTGACTTTTTTCTGAACGGCAGAGCGGGTCTCCTCATCAGGATCGATATTGATAAGGGACACGGACTCAATCACAATACCGTAAGGCTCGAATTTTGCTTTGAGATAATCAGTCAGTTCGGAATTAAGGGAGGCGCGTTTATCGCCAAGCAGATCGATGACGGAATACTTGGCCGTGACTTCCTTAGTCCAAGACATGATATTGGGCTTGATGAAAGAATTCTTTACATCCTTGCCAGACTGACCCTTGAAACGGGTAAAGGTATCGGCTACTCTGTCGGCGTCATAGCGATAAGTGAAGGTCATATCTACGGTAAGACCCTTGCCGTCGTTGGACGGGACCTCAAAACTTTCATTATCTTCGGAATCACCGTCCTTACCGGAAGTAAGGTGGGACTGCTCAATGCCGATGGAATATGTAGTCACATTCTGTGTAGGTGCGACAATATGAAAGCCTTGCGAGAGAGTTTTATCCGAGATGCCGCCGTTCATATTATAAACAACGCCTACATAGCCTGCCGGGATACGCACGGTACAAAACAAAAACACGACGATGGCAAAAATCAGGATAGCTGCGGTAGCAAAACCGCCGAGTGCTTTTTTCATTTAGAATCCTCCGAAAATTGTTTAAGGAAATTGATGATTGTCTGACCGATCTCACTAAAGTGGTTACTGGATTCGCACCAGAAAAGAAAGGCGGCCAGGGTGATAAGAAGTAAAAAAGCTGGTGGAAACATAAATTCCTCCGTATGTAGCTACGGGTTCCTTGGACGGTTGTGTTGTTCAAAGAACCAGTATGCAGCCAAAACCACAAGCGCACAGGTGAGAACTACATCCACATGAAAGACACCTCCTTTAAGTGAAGTATTTATATAAACCGGCAATGCCGGATTGTGGTGGAACAGGCAGGATTCGAACCCGCGTGAACCCAGTTATGAGCTGGGCGTACTGACCGACTGTACTACTGTTCCATATTGTGTTGATATTGGTAGGTTTGAGCAGATAAGATTGTGGGCGCGAGGCCCACAATAGCTTATTGGTAGAACATACTTTTCCATTGGTTATATTTCCGCACGAAATCCTTTGCTTCCTGCAAGGTTTTGTCATACAGGAAGATTTCATCGCGCTTTACCGTTTTACCGGAGAAAGGATCGGACAGACGAATTTCAAAAGGACTGTCCACGTTGCTTACTGCATACTTGAACTCCTTCAATTCGATATTCGTGCGTTGTTCATAATCGTAGCATTCACAGAATTGCCGGTTTAGATTAAGGGGCTTACTGTGAAGATACTTCGGTTTGATTTTATTGTTGGATATTTCTTTATTCAGAATCTTCATACGCTGCCGGATGCAGAATACACTGACAACCGCATCGTTCCGCTTCCCTTTTGCGCTCTCAATAGGATTGCGGATGAGGTGATCGTCATCACAGAAGTGATAGGTTCTGATGTTGCCGACTGCGTTCTCAAGCGTATACGAATCGATTTCGCGATGGTCGAGAATGAAGTCGATGATTTCTTTTGAGCAAGGCTTACCGTTGACGGTGCATTTCTCTTTGCTGATGTCACCGACGCGAGTTGCGGAGATTGCTTCCGGCGAGAAGCCGAGCCAGTACATGGCGGCAACTAGCTTTTCCACAACGCGGCTTTCGTCGATGTCATTATAAAGAAACTGAAGGAATTCATGTTCCGTCTGGAAATAGGACATACGGAAAATGGCATCATTCAGTTCGTTGACAGTGAGAGAGGTAAGATAAGACATGGCGTCTTTCTGCTTCGGGTCGGTGTATGCGATATGGGGCATAACAAAGTCCATATACTTTGATAGCTTCGTTTTGGCAACATCAAAGGACGAACGGTATTTGACCCAGTTGTTCTCATTGAACATGTTGACAAAGTCTTTTTTTTCGAACTCGAACAAAGACTTTTCGATGCTGTCAGCGTACTTCTCAGCTCTGACAAGGATGTTTTTAGTTGATGATAAAGATGCTTCCGAATAAGCACTGCATTTTTCTTGCAAGTAGTTTTCGATCTCTTCTGTTTCGGAGTATCCCCTGCTGATTGGCATATGGCATCCACCTTTCTTATATATGTAGAATAACAGAAAAGTGAAAACTATGCAAGTGCTATGATGTTAAGAGTACAGACTATACTCCTTGAATCTGGGCGATGCTTGGACATTATTTACAAATGCAGAGTAAAGAAACGGTTCATCAGTGACGCGAGCCATAGCGATCTCACACATTTGCTCATCCGTTAGCTTGCCCATTTTGCGGATAAACTGATCCTTATTCAGGGTAGTGACTTCCTCGCAGTTTACGATACTATCACGGCTCAGGAAGGAACAGATATCCTTTTTAAGAAGGACATGAACTGGAGATTGCTTATGAGTCTGGGATGTCATAGTCATGCCCTTAACCGTGGGACTATAGCGATTGCGTTTGTTATTGCTTGTAACGACAAACGGACGCACGCCACGCTGTTGGTGGCCGATGGCGTTGGGAATATTGACCAGCCATACCTCCCCAACCTTCGGCTCGATACGAGAATCATTACTGACAAAACGAGTGTTTTCAATCATAGCTATTATCTCCATCCGGTGTTTTTGCTGTATTTATACTATAACACAACTTCTCGCGGAAAATCAAGAGGGTAACAACTATAATTTTTGGAAATATACTAAAATCAACCAGATTTTTCCTCATCGCCAGGTTTCATAAAGAATTGAATGTCGTTTGCGGTGAAATAGTACATCACCTCATTATTAGAATCTGCTACCCTATGTACATATTTATCTACGTTTCGGATCATAATAGAACCAGCACGGGAAAGACCGGACACATAGATAACAAACCCATTATCGTCCGAAAGACACCCAATCATACAGAAAGACAGAAAGGATTCAAATACGGACGCCCCTGTGACGTTATCAATTTTCCGCATCAGGATTGTGGCCGGGGTGTTACGCTTCGCCGCAAGCGTATTCATAATACTGCAAAAAGCTTCCGTCTGGATGGTGTCAAGCTCCTGCCACGGTTTTTTCAAGTAAAATTTCGTACTCATAATCCTCCATAGTCCAAACTATTGGACACATAACATGGTATAATAGTAAACAACACAAAAATAACGGATGAAATTCACTTGCAGATGGACAACGAGCGGTTGTTATCGTTTTATACAAGTATAGCACTTAAACCAGGGACTGTAAATACTTGGCGAGGCAACAACTCCACCCATTTATTTGACAGTGCGCGGAGGGATTTGTATGGATATTGATTATACTGCGACTTTCGGAGAAAAGCTATACACTTGGAGGGTCGAAAATAATTATTCACTAAAGCATATAGCTTGTATTTTAAACTGTTCCAGAAAAACCGTGTCCGCTTGGGAGAAAGGAAATATTTTACCAAACTACGACTCCATCATTGCAGTTGCCCTAATGATGCATGTCAGTACAGATTGGCTGTTAGGAATCAGTCCGGACAAAACATTGCGGACACAGAATAGTGATTGATTTCACGCACCCACGTAAGTCGGAAAGCGAATCTTCTTATTAACGCGATCCAAGCGTGGAACTTCGTATTTACGCATACAGCCATAGCTGCAGAAATAGATACGCTTATAATCACGACCGCTCGTCAATGTATAGCCCCATTGGCCATCGAAAACACAAAATTCCTTTTTGCAGTTTTGACATTTATGCATAATCGCACTCATAATATCACCTCATTATTAAATGATATGGTTTGTTTCCACCTGATAGCGCATAACGAACATGAGGATCAAAATATAACCGAGCATTGACAACTCTATGTATTTGCTTTTCGTTACGATGCTAATCCAGAGGGCAACAGGGATGGATAGAAATTCTATTATAAACAAGACAATAACAAAAATTGACGCCACGCAATGCACCTCACTTATAAAGTCCTAAATCCGTGAAAAACCGTTTTACTTGCGGTGCTGGGCAGCTAAATAATGCTTCTGTCATGCCGAACGCAATGCCGTGGCGCTCGCACTGACGCTTGGCCAAGAAGTAAACAGCTTCATCATTAAAGCAGTTGTGGTATTTCTGCGTCACTTCATCGTAGTAGGAGTGTTCATAGCAGTAATCAGAAACACGATTGCCTTCATCATCGCATCCGTGATGCTTGACATAATCAATATGCCATTGGCATTCCGGGTGCGAATACTTCTTCATGATGTCATTTTGCCTAGATACCTTTGCGTTCTTTGGAATATCCGCGCCGAACGCAATACCAAGCAAGCCAAGTCCAAATAAGAGACCCATAGTTACACCTCATCGAGCCAGACTTCTTTGCCGTTATTTTTCACTTCAATATAAGCACATTCCATAGCGGCAAGAGCAATGTTGTGTTTATAGGGAGTGGTACCGGCGCACAGCATGGCATCTACCGAGACGAGTCTTTCACGGAATTCGCTCTTTACGAGGATGGCTGTGTAGAGAATATCGGTATCTGTGCGCGTGCCAACAATTTCAATTTCATCCGGAAGATCAAGGAATTGCGCCACAGTCCACATTTCCGGAGCAAGCATGGAAGGCCCCGTGGAGAGCTTTTCCACATAAAGCAGGCGGTCATAATCACGCTTGTGATTCAGAGCCAGCTTAATAAACTTATTGAGTTCATAACCTTCTGTTCCCTGGACGCAATGGACGACAGGGATTTTTTTGCTTTCATAGGTGGTCAGGTAATCTTCGTCGCGCTTATCATACACAACGAAAATGGGCCAGTTATTGTTTTCGTACTCGACGATTTTATCACAGATGCCGCCGATGATGGCGCATGCTTCCTTGTTGGCAAGGGCACCGTCGAGATAATCATTCTGAGGATTTACTACAACGAGGTATTTCATGATAAACTCCTTTTACACGAGGTCACGAATAATATCGGCGACGATATAGTCGTAGTTGAGTGAGTTGATAGGCACAAATGCAAAGGCGTTTGCATATTCTTTGGTCTCGATATTGCAACGGAATTTCATAAGTTTCCTCCTTGTTACTTCAGAATCTCATTCACGAACAAGATATCGTTGTGCTCATAGCACTTATGGCATGTGAGACAGTTGCGTGCACCACAGTTGATTTCCACGTCATTCTCTTTGATGTAATGCTTGTCATAAACGGTGAATACCTTATCCACCCAATCGTACTTTTTAAAATTATCCGATACCTTATTTAAATGGTCGGAGCTAAAAATGCAGATGAGGTTATCCGGTTTGCCAAGCTCTTTGATAGCCTTATCCATGAAGGCAGCGTTCTTTGTCCAGAGAGCGATCGTACACCACGGGTTCGCTCTGGCGATGCGGATGTAATTTTTTGGCATGTGTCACATTGACAAGATCACCATGGCTTTCAAACCGAGCGATGCGGCTATTCAGGATAGGTAATTCATAGATTTCCAAATCATGAGAGGACAGGATCTCTGTGTTATCGGCATAGCGCTCACGGGCTGCTTTGTAGGTCTTGAGACCGCGCTGTGCATAGCAGTGAGAACAGATACTTGTTGTGTCTTTTGAGCGTTGTGCGCAGACAGGATTACAAAGCATACTGGTAGTAATCGTCGGGATCCCTTTCATTTTGCCCAGCGGATGAGAGATAAAGATTTGTTTGATGACTTCGTTTTTAACTGACATTATGTACATCCTTTCTGCAATAGAAAAGAAGGGATATACATATTCAGTTTTTATATCCCTTCAGCGGGCTGTCATTCAATCACGAGATATTTCCTCCTGTCAGATGTATCCAAATCCGAAGGCTCGATTGGACCAATACATCTGTACCATGGGAACAGCTTTTGCAGCTTTCGTTTTGCCTCCTCTGGCGTTTTGGCGTAGATATATTTATCTTCATATTCAAAGTTGGGGTGCGGCTTTGCCTTCACAAGCCATTGCCGTGTTCCATCAGGAAGAACTGGCGGCTTATAAACCGGCTCTGGGCCATAAAGCCTGATTCTGCGCCGCTTAATAAAATATTGCAGATCATAACCGCAAGTTTGTTTGATATACAGATCGGACATTTACACCACCTCACTCGTTATAATCATCGACATTGATTCCGCAATCATAGTTCATTACCATGCTGCGGCGCATTTCTGAACCAACACCGATATATTTTATTGTGATGGACGGCTTAGAATGGTTGAAGATCTGTTGCAGTTGAACAAGTGCAGATTCCCCTTCCCCATTACTTTGGTATTGACGGAACATTCGATAACCAAAGGTCTTACGCAGTGTATGAGTGCCGATGGGATACCCGAGATTTAAGTCGCGGCCACACTGACGGATGGTTTTGCCGAAAGTATCCTCATCAATAGGATCGCCGGGAAACTTTTTGCAGGTTGCGGTTCGCTTGGAATTTGCAATACTGCCGCGCTCCGAAGGGAATAACCATCCACGGGTTTTGAAATACCCTTGATACTTTCCATTGGGACCACCGACTTTATCAAGATAGATCTGAATTGCTTTACACATCTGCGCATTGAGAGGTACATCGACATATTTACGCTCAGCATCCGTTTTCTTTGGCATCAGTTTGAAAAACGAACCAATGGGACGGGTTTGCCATGTACCATCCTTACGCTCGACAGCGAAATCATCAACACGCAGACGAACTAAATCACTGACGCGAAGACCGCAGTTGATGCCGACCATGAACATGCACCATTCACGGTACATCTTCTTTTTATAAAAGTAATCCGCAACACGCTTTACATCCTTATCATCGCGGATAGGTTCCACCGTGCCGTTAGGCGCTTCCTTACGGGTAAAATCATGGTTCTTTTGAATTGCAGGTCTAGGAGCTTTTACAACACTGAAATCAACGCAAACAGCAGGCATAACGAACCTCCTTAGAATTTGAAGTCATGGTTTGTGAGTGTTTTATATTCATCCAGAAGATCTTTCGCTTCCGCGTCATACTCACAGAGATAAGGAAGAAGCTGTTCCTTTACAAAGATATTCTTCTTTTTGCGCATCGTAGCCACAATGGTGTTGATACGTTTCTTTGTTGTGTCACGTTCGTACTGAGAGGCGAAATCCACAACACCGATGATAGATTTTGTCGGGGATACCGGAGAATGGTCTGCGCGGAGGATCTTATTTACCTTTACGACAGACATGGTGTTGCCCTGTAAGCCGTAAATATACGGTCCTTCCACAATGGCAAACAGGTTCATATCTGCTGTTTCTTCCGACACAGTGGAACCGGAACACAGCTCTTGCCCTGCGTCAAACAACGGATTGACACTATTCCAGCGTGTGAACATTGCATGCTGCTCTGCACGAGGAATGGCAAAATAGTAATTCTTTTCACTGGTTGCGTTCGTTACATGGTGGCATTCCGCTACGAAATCATAATTATCCTTATTAGGCTTGATCGTTTCCATTACCATACCACCTTATCAGTTCTGGGCCTATATGTACGGGTTTCCATATACTTTTCGGATTTGCGGACTTTACCAAGCATCTGTTTGATCTGGTTAAATGCCGCAGCGTTTCGGCCATCGTTCGACCATTCCATAACAGGCTGAGTTTGGTCGATGATGTCTTTATAATACCGGCGCTCCTTGAGGCATGCAGTCAGCTTTGTAGCCAATCGGCACCGTTCCTCATAGGTGCAACCCAATTCCATTTTGTGCAGGATATCACACTCAATGGCCTCTTGCTCATGCAGTCCCTTTTGGGCAATGTCAAAAGCGACCTTTGCTTCATCTATATATTTGATGAAATCTGCAATAGTTTCCGAATGATTTCTCTTCATCACAGCTCCTTTACTGCAGCCTCAACAGCGTTCTTGGCATCCTTTGTTTTCATAAGACGATCAGCGAGCTTCTTCGCAGCCTCTTGGATGATAATGTCTTTATTATCATCAATAATTCGATCAACACGAGATTTTGCAATAGCAGCAATGCCATCTCCAGCCTGGCCTCTATTATAGTAGCGACCAGTTGCCTCTGCCGCCAAGGCATTCTCGATATCCTTGGAAAGCTTGTTTATTACCTGCTCACAGGCTTGCTTTTCGATAATATTCCTTACGCGGTTATCATCGAAATCGAATGCAATGTTAAGAATATGTTCCATAATTACAGCTCCTTCCAGCGCTTCATAAGCTCGCGCTCATTTTTGATATTCAGGATGCGGCCACCGCCGATAGAGTCAAGCATTCCATTTTTACGAGGATCATCACCGAAGAAACCCCAGCAGGAATCCGTTTCCTTCCAGTTCCCACGGAAGTATTCAAGCTCTGTGTAGCCATAGACATCGCCTTCCAGATACTGGTTATACTCATCGATCTCACTATCAATGACAGCGCTTGCCTTTTTACGCCACACATCATCATTCTTCTGGATAATACCTGCGTCCACCATATCGTTTTTGAACACGAATGCGAAGCCAACAAGACCGGAATCATAGTGGTCTGAGAACGGTGTAGTGGAAAGCGTGATGCTTGAATGGTCGAGCACATAAACCGGCTTCATGAAGTAGTCATTTCCTGCGGCGCGTTCGGCTTTTAGATACTCTTCCAGACTGTAGATGGAGTTATAAGAGTGATTATCACCGATCTGATAATTGCGATGCCAGCAAATAATATGAGAAAGATTTCCATCGTACTCGATGCGCGGGTTCACAGGATCAAGATCCTGCTCAATGCGAAGAAATACGATTGCTCCATCGTTTCTTTTTACGTAACAGCCTTTATCGCATTTTGTCTGCGGAATGGTATATGTAAGTGTTGCCATAGAGTACCTCCTTATAAGTTTTATATTTATGTAAAGAATTTAATTCTTTAACAAATCCTCGATAATCGATTCATACTGATCGTTTTCTGCTACGTTACAGTCATGATTATCGAGAAAGCGTTCCGCGATAACCTCCGGCAGACCGCTGTTTACGACAGTTTCATATTCGTCATCATTCTCGATATAATCATAAAGATGATCCTTCGCATCCTCGATGGCGCTTTCCATACGGTGAGCTTGATAGATTTCGTCCCAGTGGTCAAGGATGTAATTCAGTGCGTAAACAAAACCCTGGCTCCAGCCGCTATGATAGCTGCCATTCACTTCCGTTTTAATATTTTTTCTATGCTCATCTCGCATGGCAATCAATATTTCTTTTGTCAGCATGGTTCTTCCACCTCCGCAAATGGTAGGCTTGTCAGAAACAGACCGTCTACATAATCATTACCGGAATCCACATTTACACGAACAGGCTCTGCGTAAAGCAGGCTCATCAAACCAAGGATGCTTTTCGCATCAGCCCAAGAGTGTTTGGCATCAAACACCGTTACCGTATGATTGCATTTCTTCGCAAGCTCATTCAGAGTTTGCACATCCAGAAAGCTGTCCAGCTTATAAGTTCTTGTCATTTGTCTCCTCCGTTCTCATGTCCACATACCATCCGTCATCATCGGACTTGGTTACGACCATGGAAGTGATTTCCTTGCCGCACACGGTAAGTCTTACATCCTTTTCCTTTTTTGGAAGGCCGTTTACAACGCGAAGCATATCGCAGAGAGTAAGATTCATACAGATACCACCTTTGTAAATCTAGTAAGCGTTTTGTTGAAGAAAACATTTTCAGGATTTATTGGATAATTGATGCAGGGGTACTTTTTAGAAAAGGCTTCCACACCATTAACAGCGCCCTCGGGGCGAATCGGCATGATAACACCAACACCGTAATCGGATTTGACCAGTACCGGACGGCACATTTCATTAGGGTCAACAAAGAACGATGCATCCGGAAGAAGCTGTATCATATCAATGAGATAGCGCGTATTGATAAGATCTAAAGATTGGAACACCGAAGCCTCGTTTGTAGACGTCCGTCACATTCCGCACGGAGATTTCGTATTCCTTTAAGCCTTTCACGGTTGGCATAAAGCTTGAAATGTCATATGTACAGGTACTTTTAGCATTATCCACGATATGGAAGATAGGCACGGAAGCGCGATTGTACAGGTTATGAGGAACACCGTCTATATAATGTCCTTCATAAATGAGCGCACCACAGTACGGATTAGAAATACATTGATATTTTCCATCCATCCAGTAGCCTGTGGGAATATCATTTTTTGTGCGTTTATTTTCCCACTCGATTACCTTTATGATTCGTTTTGCTGCGTTGAAACGCTTGCGTTCGACTTCCTTCGACATGATTACCCTTCTTTCGTTTGTGCTTTTTCCGTTTCCGTTTCGGAAAGTAAATGAGTGTCTCCTCGTCTGACTTTTCAGCTTGTTCCAAGTCCTGTATATACATTTCAAAGCAATAAATCTTACGGCAGAATACATATACAGCGATAAAGAACAGAGCCACAAACAGGAGTGAAACGAAAATATCGTACCAATTTGTCACGGTCTGTCATCATGGTTCGCTGATACCAGCGAGATAATAAAAATCCCGACCACGAAGCCAATCGTAGGCAACGCAACGACCAGTGCGATAGGAAGTGTTACCATGATTTTTCACCTGCCTTTCGTTATTCATTGATCGGATATGCACTCAGATTCCACGCATTACCACACTCGTAATAAAGGCCATATTTGCTGAACAGATATTGCAAGGCAAACATGTCATGGTTGTTAAGAATGTCATACAGAGTGCCCTCGAAACTCATGCTCAAAATATTCGGCTCACGAACATATTCAAAGTAGTTACGCGGATCCATATTGTCTTCGATGAATGGCGTGCCGCCGTAGTTGAAGCCCATTTTATACTCACCAGTATCCGCATCATAGGCTTCGCGGATCTTGTACCAACGAGGCGGCATATCATTAAGTCTTGCAAGAACACGGTCGTTGGCGTCATCGATTTCGTAAACATTCAGGCTTGCGGTATTACAAATCGGGTATGCGCCGATGACAACGAGGTTCATTCTGCTGCCTCCATTTCTGCTTCAACCGGGATAGTATTCATGCGGTCAATAATGTCGTCAAGGTCGCGGCCGACAATGGCAGTGAACATTTCAAAAATGTTATTGCGTTTGTACGCTTCACATACAAAGGCGGCGAGATCTTCATCGGCTGTGCAGACGTCTTCAAGCGTCCGATTGATCGAACCGCCAAACTCATCACGCAGGGCAAGACTGCTATAAATCGTGTTGATTTTTTCTGTGGTAGTTTGGTCCGTGCAAGGTTCGAGGTCTGCGGCGCAGCGATAGCAGATGGGATGATAGGTGAGGCCGGTGCCGACATAGATTTGTTTTGTACCGCAGTTGGGGCAGGTGAGGATAAATTTATCGTTGATGATATTCATAGTATTTACTCCTTTCTGGCTATTTGTACATGACTTTCATATCACGAAAATATGATCACCTCATACCCAAGCCGGATCCTTTGTACTATCCGGCAGATTATAGAGAAACTGCAGGACATCCTCTGGAACCTGCTCCATTTTCCATGCGGTTCCATATTTATATCCGCACACAGGGCACGGCTTCGTGAGAATGCCCTCCGGATGTTCATCGGGACGAAGCCAACCGAGCGTCTTTTCCTCTGTCGCGCCGCTGTTCCACTCTTGTTTTTTCTGCGGTTCGTATCGCGGGTCATCAAGAGGTTTCCATGTTGTTTTATTGATTGGAAGGTTCCAAAGTTCCTTCTCTTCATCAGTTAAGGTAGTAAACCCATCTTCACCAAGCTTACGGTTTGCACGATTCTTCAGCTCGCGCTGTTTCATGAAATATTCATGCGTGAGACTATAGTGATAAATCGTGACCTTTTTGGTTGACAATTTATCCCAGCCGAGCGCCTTTTGATGTTGGCAATACGGACGCATATCATTCAAATGCCAAAGATCCCAGCAATCGCAAAATTTGCGAAGCATTTCATTGTCCCAGCCTGCTGCGGGTGTGCCGTTTCTGATTTCATCCACGCACTGGCCTGCACTACCAATACAGTCTCCGTTTGGCTTAGGACCAATAACACCATGAATACCCAGGCGAGTGCCATCGTATTCGATTTCTGCATAGGCATTGACAGGAATTTTGCGGTTATATACATTACAAGTACACGGATTGACGATCTTTTTGAAACCTATCATAATTATTCCTCCAATCCTTTATCGACGATTTTGTAGGTGACACCGTCGGGCAGTTTAATGTTGCGCAAACCGCTTGCAAAAATATAGGGAATAATTTCATCGAGCAGGTACTCCATGTTCCCCTGCTCTATATGGCGGAATTCCTCTTGTGTGCAAAGGTACATTCCACCATCATAAAAATGAAATCCGTTATCGTCGCCGTAATGACCGGTGAACCTATCGACATAATAGTTCACATATCCGACATATCCGTCATCAATGTCTTCGTCCAAGAGGTTGTCACCCGTACCCTGTTGCAGCATAATGAGATAGCTCTCGTTGGCTACCGAGTCTTTTACATAAATAAGCATGATTACTATCCTTTCTTTCTTTCGTGTGTGCGTTTAAAATTTGGATATTGGGCTTGCCGGAATCGAACCGACACTGGATGAGTCAAAGTCATCTGCCTTACCATTTGGCGAAAGCCCATCATGAACGGGTTGCTATTCCACCCGAAAGCCAACCTGTAGGCACAGGATTTTTAGGAGAAAGATGGTAAAAATGGATAATGGCAATATAAAGCGTTCCAGCCTCTGTTCCATGACGGGTCATGGAACGTAATATGGCGACAGTATAAATTCTTAACAAATACTTACTTTCGGTAATACCGGAAGCATATCCGTTTTCATGGAGAGATCATGAAACCGAATATTATACGCTGAAACGCTTAGTGTTCTTGTCACGAACTGAAGAATAATGTCCTCCTCCTGAGGTGCCGGTCGAACCTGGTGTTCCGGCTCGCTGGGGTACTCAATGATTATGGATTGGGCTGGAAGTGATCTTTGTTCCTGAAGAAGATGGTTACCTGATGTATGCCGACCTCTTGTTCGGAGCAATTTTATCTGTGATCATCTGTGGATGACGGCTGCCAGGACCAACTGGCAGCGCCTGCCTTCGTATCCCTTTTCCTATCCAAAATTTTCGTTCGGTAATACCGGACGAGTTTGCAAAACTTTACAAACTATACTTCGTGACAAAAAAGTTGAATTTTATGTAACCTGAATTAGATGTTGGTTACGGAATGGACGTTCGAGGACCCTCCTGAATCAACGATTATGATGGGCTTGAGTTACCGACTTACTGCTGATGTACGGGTATTGTTGGGCTTAATACCGTGTAAGTTGACGCTAAATCTCGCTTACCTGGTCGGCTTGATGCGGAGTCGCATCTCATCTGTGGGGTTCAGGAAGCTCGCGTGAGACGACTCCGCCTTCGGGAGGCGCCTGCTTCTTCCTATCAAAAAGAAACATTCGGTAATACCGGATGCCTTTGCATTGCTTTGCAAAGTATGCGTTACACAAAATTCAACTATGACAAATCGCTTGCGCGATTATCAGGAGATTAACTGTTCATCCATTTTGAGAAGTTCCTCAAAATTCATGCAAAACTTCTTGTTGTATTCCTCAATGATTTCGGCGATCCGAGCCGGTTCTACCATCTTATAATAGGAATACAGACCGTGGAGTCTTCTGACATCCTCCACGGGCCACGGCTTTATCAAAGCTTTATCAAAATGACCGCGATATGCACCGCGCCCATGGCTCATGTAGTAGGAGGTCAGCATCGACTCAAAGTATTTCTTTTCTCTTTCACCGACGCTGATTTCATTGTCCTTGTTAAGCATGACACCAAGGATCCAGTTGCGACCACACCGACTTCCGTAGTGAGTCTTTTCACGGTTCAACTCAAACGGCGCATTCATCCATTTGAGCGTACTGACGATGAAATCTTCTACTGTTTTGTAACGGAAACCGGCACGGCATGAGATACACATATCATCAGCGTACCGAGTGTACACAAAACGGTCGGTTCTGTTTTCACTCAGTCTGAAATTGTGCATCGCGTTGAACATACGATGATCAAACGGAATCATCATGACATTGGTAAGGAATGGACTGATCGGAGTGCCCTGAGGAAGACCACCATTGAGCATGCACAGACTCAGAGCCTTGCGAAGAAGATCCTCACCGCTCTTATCCTCGCACAGGATGCAGAAGGGGTAGATTTTCGAGAAGGTGGACATCAGAAAATCAAGTGTCGTGCTTCCGAAGAAATCATGAAGGTCGAACTTCACGAACCACATGGATTCCCATTTCTGATGCTGTTTGACGGCATCCAGTGTGGAGCGGCCTGTAACATAGGCGAACGCTGCTGTATGATGGTCAGCGAGCATCGCACCGGAGAGAATCGTATGAAGCTGAACGAGCGCAGCTCTTAAATCCGGAAGAGGCGCATTGATTTCGCGTAGGCCGCCGGACTTTTTCGGGATAAAGAACTTATAATAGTAGGACTGACGATTCGGATCCGAAATCATGGTGTTATATGTATCCGTAAACATCTGAAGTCGTGCGCGAAGCTCCGGAATATTGGCCGCGTCCCTGAATTTTTTCGGAACTCGTTTCAGGCAAACGGTTCGTGTTCCGCTTACAGTACCGGTTCGCAGCTCGGCAATATCATTAACTGTAATACCAGCCATCATCTCTTCAAATGTTAGCTGATGATAACGTGCTGGCTGACTATAGGTGATATAAATCATCCTGTACTCCTTTCTGTGAGTTGTTTCTGTAATCTGAATTGGGTTATGGATCAGACTGACAGGTCCTGCAGCTGAGCTGCACGCGGTTGTTCGACTGGAAGATCGTTCCGTGCTATGACGAATCAACGCAGTATCGTGCCTTTTGTTCCTGGCGTGGACTTTTGTCCATGTTACTCCAACTGGAACTCATACCTGAGCATGGGACTCGGTAGATCCACATGAAGGCAGGCGTTTCCTCTATCTATCAAAATTTCACTTTCGGTAATACCGGAAGTTTTGCGCGAACGCAAATATACATTACAGAAACTAATTTACATCGGCTTGTTTAAATTCAGCGTATAAGTTACTTACTACATTGAAATCACGCTCCCACCATTTACAAACGCATCCATCAGGATACATTTTTTGTAGTCACCGGACTTGATGTATGTGATGAAGTTGTCCACGCCGATAGCAGACACCAGCATAACTACAGACATAAGACCGATAGACTGTCCGCAGGCTGTCGTGGGGTTTTCCTCTCTGGCTTCGTCATGCGTGAAATCCATCGAGGAGATAAGCATGTTGACAGCTTTTCTGTCATTCCATGCAGCCGCTCTGGTTTCGCAGGAAGTTTTGCCGGTTCTGAAATCGAACACAGCTTTGATGTTCATGTTGAAGCTATTCTTCTCACAGATTGCTTTCCGCGTTTCGATGTTATCTACGCAGAGGAACACATATCCGGAAAGACGCTGGTTCTCATACCTGCCTTTCATTTCCACTTCGCACTCAGAGTTGATGGACATGAGCCGTTCCGAAAGTGCTTCGGTTTTAGGACGTCCAATATCCTTTGCGGTATAAAGCTGATTTCCGAGGTTGTGCGGTTCAATGATGTCATCATCGAAAAGGTTGATCGCCGTAATGCCATTGCGGACAAGCAGCTCTGCAACTACGCTTCCGACACTTCCCGCGCCGATAATATTGCAAACGCCCTTCACCTGTTTCGGATCGAAGAATCCGGATACCTTACTGAGATCCATGGCTTACACCTCATTCCTTGCCCACGGGTCGTTTTTTGTAAACTTGTCGAGCATTTCCTCATCGGAATCAACATCATCTGCGCCGGAATCCGGTGTGATGAATTCATCTCCGATGGCAGTTGCCTGCTCCGGCAGCTCTGACATAGGATGGACCTTGCTGAGTGCATCCTTAACAAACAGCGACATGCCTGTTATACCGATGCAGAGATTGTCATGATCGGTATCCCATACACACTGCAGCTTGTTGTTTACGATCGTTCCGTGCATTTCGCCGCGCTTATTCATGATGAGGAAGATGAAGAAATCATCTCTTCCCATGCTTCTGGCGATGCTTTCCTGATAGTTCGCATCGCGTCCGCTTCTGAAAGACGGGAAATTCACATGGCTATGACCGTGGAAATAGATGGGATCGTTCAGACCGTTATCATGGAACAGCCACTTCTGATATTCATTCTGGTCAGTCGTGGTCGCCGCGCCGCTGACATACTGTTTAAAGGTCAGGATGTCATAGACGATGTACTTTCTGTCGGTGATCTTTCTTACGAGACCATTCCACGCAATCTCAGTCGGGCAGGCCGTAACCAGCGAGCACATCTTTACCCATGACCCAGGATTAAACAAAATCGTTGCTGGCTTTTTGGGGTAGTTATAACCGGCGAACACAAAGCCGGAATCTTTTACATTTGTCATTTATTTCCCTCCCACGCTATCCTATCCATCACTTCATCAAGCGTGAACAAGTTCCCTTCGTTATCACGGATAAACCGCAGGTCTTTACGATTCTCACAAAGCATTTTCGCAAAGCTGGAACAGACGATACCATCCGTCAAGTTTAGATTTCTAACGGCGGTGACTGCCACATTGAACGCTGCGATAAAATCGTGGTTTCGTTGCGCTTCGACCACTATATTTTGAAAACTTCCGAAGCAGTTATACAACATGATGTGTGGTGCGCGGATATAATTTTCGGGTTTATCCCGACATTCATAATCACTGTCACGACTGATGTACGCATCGTTGCTTACCTCGAAATCAGCGTATACCTGCATGTGATAGCGAGGTTCACCGCCCCAGCAATAACTGAAGAACTTACGCACATCCTTTTCCCTGTAACAATCGGACAAGAAGTCGATAAGATTCGAGCGTTTCGATCCGTTTGCGATGTAAACCCTATACATCAATTCATCGATGTAATCCAAATCGCCGTAGGCACGAAGCAGGAGTTTATCGTTCACGCGATCCTCAACCATGATGTTCTTTTGAGACATGAGATAATTAAAAATCTCTTCGTCTAATTCATCGCCGCGTCGAATACGTTCCTCGAGACATGCTTTGGTTTCCAAAAGCTCTTCAAGTTCAGCCTGTGCTGCTCGTATCTGTTCGTAATACGAGTTGATCCTTGTGTTCATACTGCTGTATTCATAGTTGATCTGCTCCAGGCGATTCGTAAATTTGTTTACGCAGAGTCCCTTTGTGATCTCACGCAGACGTCTTTCTCTCAAGCTGTCATCGTTGATGATGGCATTCATCATGGCTTTTAGGCAATCTATGTGCCGAAGACCAAGCTCCTTTAAAACTTTGATGTTCTCATTGCTGACAGTGTCAAGCCATGGGAACAGAATCGGCGAAAGAGAACAAGCCGAATTTAGAGCCCTACGAAGCCAAATATCGCCTACCACAGCGTAATCGATTACAAGGATCGTGACCTTCTTCTCTTTGTTGATATAAAGTTTCACATCGACCATGGTGTTCTGTTTTACATAGATGCTGACTGTTTTGTTTTCCTTATACCCATTGTCGAGAAAACATTTTTCTTCGTCTGGTTTAAGACGCCGTTCTCTAAGAACGAAGCTATACTCCGGCAGATCGTTGTAATTGGCTAATACAGAATCGTAATACAGGGACATCTTTTTGCCGCATTCACGGAGAATGCCTGCATACATTGTCATGATGATCGCAGGGAGTGTATCACTATCCCAAAAAAAATCCCCGTGTACTTCGAGGACATCCTTGAACAGTGGTTCTGCTTGCTTTGCATTAAACAATGCCCATCACTCCTTTCCACGGGGATCCCCGTTCACTGATTACTGACGGCCACCATCGCTCTTGGGACTATTCACAAGGAAAGCGGTGTCGGACACTTCGAAATCGGCGAAGGTCTTGTCCATGTCCATGATCTTCAGGGGCATACCGTTCAGATTGGTCATGCCCTTGTTGAAATCGACACCATGCTCCTCAGAGCAGCGCTCCATGACGCTCTTGATGGTATCGGAATCGGAAACCTCGTAGAGGTGACGGGAAGAAACGGAACCACAGTAAACATTGATAGTCATGATGAAATCTCCTTTTCGTGTGTGTGTGTTAATTTCAGAGCCGTGTTATCAGGCTTCGATCAGGTTGATGATGGAGTTCTGTTCGTTGCTGATTTCGGTCAGCGCGGTATCGATCTGCTGTTCAATGCTCTTGGCATACAGAGCGCGGGGACCGATGAACTCAGCGACAGCTTCCTTGGCTTTACCGTCCTCATGGGCGGGCACCGGGAACATGACGATGGCTTTGCCGTTGATATCCTTGTCCCCTGCACCAAAGCAAAGGAACTTGGAATTCATACCGCCGGTTGCATCGACAGAAACGGAAAACACATGGATGCGCTCCTCACCTGTACCCTGATACAGCTTCAGCGCCTCGGGGCGATCACGCTTGACCTTGGCAATTTCATCGTAGCTGTAATTGGAAGTAATACAGACCTGATTGCCGACGATTGCGATTTTCATAAGTTACATCCGTGTTGATTATAGTATGTTTGTGGGGTTTACGAAATCCTGCCAGTCGGCAGGGCGGACAAAATATCGATAAGACCATCGCTGTCGATGGCTTTATCATACGATCTGATCGCCAGCTCAATCAGTCTGGCATTGGCTGCGGTTACGATTTCACCGAAGGTACAACCAACAAAGGTTGCAAAAATTCCCCGGTCAATCGCCCGCACGATTGCATTGTGAAGCTGTACAATACCATCGGGATCATCGCCCCGAATGATATGACACGTCTGCCCATTCCCTGCCGGAATGAACAAAGCATAACTTTCCACATTACCATACAAGAACTTATGTACGGAAAACATGGGTCTTGGGTTCCTTACTACTACCATTACAATCATTCCTTTCTTCGTTTATGTTTTGGTCTTATGACCATGGTGACAGTTACTTCTGCCCCGGTACTGTCAGGCGTCCGGCTTGTGTTGGTTTTGGTATCTCTGATGTGCTCATCATACTACGAAAACCAATCTGTGTCAATCCCCTCCGGAAAATTTTTCTCAGGCGAGGTTGGCTTCTGCCATCAGGGTCTTCAGCTTGCTGGTCATCACCTTATCACCGCAGAGCAGCTTCATCATAATGTTGGCGACATTGCGGGACTTCGTTACATACGGCGTACCGTAAGTACCGGCGGCATCGCGGAAGAAGCCGGGGTTCGTCTTCTGCATGTACGGGATCAGGTTCTTATCAACCTTGGGAAGCAGTTCGCTCTGCTCCTCGTAGATGATGGACAGTGCTTTCATAACATACTGGCTGTAGCCAGCCTTGCAATCATGCCAGTTTGCTTTCCGAATGGTCTTGAAGATCCATTCACACTCCACAGGATCCTTCTTCATAACATGAAGGGCGACCGTGATGGCGGAAACATGGGCGGGGTTGTCAACGCCGTTCGCTTTCATGATCTGGGCCAGCTCAGGATATACGGAAAAATCCGAATCCGTTTTCGCTGCGATGAGACCGGCGCGGAACTTGGCATGCTCCGAAGCCTTGACGCGGTTCTTATCCTGCTCAGCGAAGAGCTTCGCTTCATCGGAGTCGCTCAGGCCGGTCTTGATGTTTGCCAGAATGGTCAAAAGCCCGGCAGTTTTCGCTGCCTCCCAGCGTCCCTGACCGTCAATGATGGCGAACTTGCCTTCATCCTCGCGGTAGGAGACCTGAATCTGGCCAGCCTTTGCATAATCCCAGTTGTTTGCCATATCCATGATGATGGACGAACGGGTTCCACGGATCTCGCGCTGATAGTTCTTATCAACGAAGCAGAGGTCAACCGGGACGTTCATGATCTTCTCGCCGTTCATGACAACAGCGTTCTTCTCGGCTGCGTCAACGATCATCTTGCTGCGGATGATGTCAGAGCTGATGGACTTAACGGACTCGTTGGACTTTTTCATAATTTTGCTCCTTGTCTTTTGTTCATTTTTGCTTATATATCATCACGCCTTGTTGCGTGAGGATTTCGATTTGTTTATGTTAAGCGTTTCCGCTTTAGTGGTGGGATGCTTTCACCAATGACTCGGGAGCAAACGATTCATTAGCGGCAGGCCCACCAACTCCTGCTATGTATGGAAATGGAGGTGTCTAAGGACGCTATGGACTACGCCCCTATCCCCTTCCATAAGGGATAGCTGTTTACACGACCTTTTTAAACCAGACATTGATCCAGTCCAGGTCATCGAAATCCTCGCGCTCGAAGCGGAGGGAGTAAATAGCACGGTATTCATATCCCTGCTCAAGGCGGGCTTTTATGAATTTATCATGATCGACTCCGCAGTCACGGAAGCCAAACATAAAGGTCTCGTTTGCGATGGTATCAAAGCTTGCATCGCCGCGCTGCCATTTCAGGATGGGATACAGGTCGATAAGCAGATCGCTTGCGTAGGATTCACACTTACCGGCCTCTTTCATGAGCGTGGAAAGGATCCCGCTCATATTCACACATGCCTGCTGACCATGGCAGTAAGGTCTTTCACGGTTGGTATCAATTTTCAGATCGCTATAGCAAATCATAGTATTCACTCCCCATCGTCATTATTCACGCCATCCCGCATTGCCCGGCGGAAGGAAACCACCAAGTCGGGATACTGTTTCAACTCTTCCAAGGTGAACCCGCAGGCTTCCAAGGCTGGCTCATAATCGCCCGTGTAACTGAATTCATGGTTGGCTAATTCATACCGAAAAGCATGATATGCCCAATCGTCTTCATTGCGAACAAAAGCGTCACGCTCTTCACGAGTGTGACGCTCAAACATTTCCATCAGTGCAGGGTGATCTTCCTTGCGGATGAACGCACCATAGAATACACTGACGACTTTGTCAGTTTCCGAAGGATCAAGACCAAGCTTGTTCATGCCATCGTTGAACTGCTTTTCATCGTATGCGAACGCAATCGGGAAGTCGTTCATTTCCTTCTGGTGGCGTGCTTGCATCTGTCTGTAAGTTTCCATATTTATTCACCTTTCACGCAGGTTGGTTGACGCAGGCATTACGATTGATATAGAAATCATAATACTTGCTGACCTTCTTGGCCTCCGTAGGAGTCAATTCGACTTCGATGCAGAGTAAGTCATCGCCGACCATATAGGTTTTCGGCGTGAAGAAGTTCTGCTCAAGGTAGGTCTTGAAGCGTTCCGCTTCGCGGCGGCAAAGGCTTCCAAAAAGGGTCTTATAGGTCATTTTCATACGGACTCACACTCCTTTGCAGGCAACACATCATTGCAACAGGCATTGTATTCACGGACATACCACAGAGGAAGCTTGCGTTCATCACAGAATCGATTTCGATACTGCTTCGCCGCTTCTTCCGTCGGGAAAAGACGCGGACAGGTAGCTGTGATCTTACCGAAGTAATCCTTTTGCATCGTACCGATGTATTCAATGCACTTATAATCTCGCGGAATGGTTTGTGCAACATACCTTCCGGTGCCTCGCGGCGTGGAACAGATCATATATTCTGCCATTTCATTTCACCTCAATGTGCTTCTCAACGTATTTGTCAATGAAGTCATGGCCTTCACGGAAAGGCTTTTCATTGACGGCCAGTACAATCAGGCCGGCAACGGCCATAACGGAGATTACGACAGGGTGTGAGTTCACCATTGTGCAAATTGCACAAATCATCATCAAAAAAGTGCTGACAACGGCAAGGCCGAGGATAATACGTTTCATGGTATGACACTCCTTATATGTATAAATCATTGCATAAACATACATTATTCATCTTTATGCAACGGTATATTCATTCTTACTTGCCGATGATGTATTCATCGGTCTGATCCCATACGGTCACATAGGCGGTCTCGCCTACGATTTCAATGTGCAGGCTGCGCATGGTCTGCCGATAGGTCAGGAAAGCAGTTCCTGCGGCCAGAGCGGCGCACAGAGCCACGGTCAGGATAATTTTCATTGCGTTCTTCATAATTGACACCTCTTATCATTCTTCCGTCATTTCATCGCTGCGATGATAGCGTGAAACTGGATCCATCGGGCAACACATTTCGCTTCATCGTAAGTCGTGGGAACGACCTTAATGCGGAATTTTCTATCACCCATCTGTTCTTCCGTTTTGTGGGAAAGCTCAACAAAGGGAATTTCCATCATCTCAAGGAAAAGGCCGAAGCTGTCTTTCATCTCACGGTATTCACTGCCGAATTCGTAGATGATCGCCTTGCAATCATACTGTGTTTCCATAGTACGAACCGGGCGGAGTTTGCCGTATTCGATGAAATACGGATCGCTCCAACGCAGGTCAAAGAACCCGCTTTTCACAGCATGGTAACGCTCTGCGTGGGTGGTGATTTTGGAAAAGTGTTCCGCTTGGGTTGCGGAAATGGGCTTGTTTGCTCTAATCATTGTGAATTGCTCCCTTCACTATGACAAAAATAAGCGCCCTTCATTGCAAAGGGCGCATTGATACGATATAATTAAGTTAGCATTCATCGGTCATGTTTATCACTTCCCTTTCGTTTGATTGGTTAGGAGATGTTTTCAGAATGAGGTTATCTCATGAAGAGCTTGTTTTTTTAAACAAGTTTTCATATACTGTACTAGAAATGCGTGACAAGTATTCGGACTTGGACGCCATTGACGATCCATTAACACTTGCGTTTGCAGATTATTTGCTGTACGGAGAGGAACTGCAAAGGACAAAATTCGTTTATCGTCGGCGCGGGATTTCATTTGACAAAGATTCCATTTTGAAATGTATGCGCAAGGGAACAGATTCACAGGGAAACAGTTTACATATTGATAAAGGTTTGGCATTTGCCTGCAGAATCAACCTTTATTTCACAGATAGAGAAATTAAGCAGCAACTATTTCTTTACCTTAGGACCTATTTTAGGAATCCGGATTACTATCTTGCGGCAGCGTTATCACATTTTGGATATGATAAGTTTGATGCACCATTTCATTATTTCGATCCTAAGGAGGATGCCGAAAGAAACAAGGTTATCATCAAAGATAATACTATCAATGTAGGCGCACCGATAGATTACGATTGCGGTGTCGATATTTCATCATACGAAGATGATGATTGACGCGGGAAAAATTGGGAATGGGTTTATTGCGTTTGGATTTGCAAAGTGCGCAGGTGGTGTGGTATAATAAAATAAAGGTGATTTCATTATGTTGGAATATGATATAATGCGATTATTGGGAGGAATTCTATTTGGCTAGAGATTATTCACATGAATACGAGGCTTCTAAAGGCAAGTCAAAGTTTATTCGCGTTCGTATGGAGCCATCTATTTTTGATGATTTCCAAAGAAAATGCGAAGACGAAGGCTTGAATATGAGTGTGATTCTCAAGGCTTGCATTGACGCTTATCTTGATAATTCACTTACTTATGAAAATGGCAAACTTAATATGAAATAAAAACTATTTCATAAACCTCTTGCATTTACACACACTGTTGTGCTATAATAAAAAATCATAAGAGCATTGTGCGCTTGTGGTAATGGTTAGAGAAAGGCCGACAGATATTGCTTCTG
>ULPM01022131.1_pt1 | contig 21501 bp, 10 predicted proteins | sample 1953501 | NCBI WGS metagenome assembly ULPM01 (sample SAMEA4835629, study PRJEB28245) | human gut metagenome | biome: gut microbiome; material: fecal sample | place: Denmark | collected 2008
TTGTATCACAAACTCATTGGTTTGTGCCTGAAGCGACACTCCTGCTGTAAGAGCCAGCGCCGCCAATAATCCTGTGTATCTTTTCATGGTTTCAAAATAAAAATTATAATTGATTATTTAATCCTTTTCCCCCAGACAGAACGTCCCCGGCTATCCAGACCGGTAAAGAGAACTGTTTCCGTTTCATTTTCCCAATCATGTCCGGCAAATACGATCAAGTCTTTTATATCTTCTCCATCAAGTGCCAACCGCAGAGATTGCTTTGCATCTGTAAAATCCCAGGTTCCTTTATTCTCTCCCAGTTTTCCATCTTTCTCCAAATGTAACAAACGAGACATGTTCCATTCTTCATCTTGCAGTTCACCCTCACCCCACAATATTTGTCCGGCTTCTAACCGACGCTCATACAAAGGTTCTTGCACACGGATAATCTCCCACTCACCAGCTAAATCTGCAGCGGAGAACTTTCGTGATTTACTACCAGCATAACGTTCAGGAGATACTACAGGCCAACCCTCTTCCGTAAAGAACACCTGACGTATATGAAGATCCATCATCTGATTCTGTGGAGACAAACGCCCCTGATGAGCCATAAAGTACTGTCCGTCATCTGAAGTAAACACCGCGCAATGCGCTGTTCCGGCCCAACCCGGATGATTTTTGAAACGGTAAGGCGCCGTTAGTATCGGAAAGTTATTGGTAGTATCTTTCAATTCCTTACCAAAGTAATCCATAAAAGGGCCTTCTGCTTTATCTGAACGTCCGACACGCACATTGTAAGTCGTCATCAGCGGATCATAGGAAACAAACAGGAAATATTCTTTTAATTCAGGATTATAAATAATCTCAGGTGCTTCCAGATTATCCTTCTTGTAATTAGCACGACGAGCTACCAAATGTCCTCTATCTCCTTCTACCAAAGGAAGTCCGGTTTCAGGATTCAATTCCACGCAGTACAAACCACCAAAGAACGAACCGTAGTGCATCCACCACTTCCCATTTGAAGGGTCTACAGTGATACTGGGGTCAATGGCATTCATGGCTGTCGTATCGTCTGTTTTAACAACACAACCTGCCAACGTCCAAGGACCTTCAGGCGAATCAGATTCTGCTAATCCGATATAGGATGTCTTCCGCCCGAAAGCCGATACGCAATAATACAATCTATACTTATTGTTATAAGGAATAATATAGGGAGCCCATATATTTGTCGCTCCATGTCCATCAGCATGGGCACGCACCCACTCTACCGCTTCCTGCGGAATTTCAGGAAACGCCCAGCCAAGGAATTCCCAATTCACCAGATCTTTAGAACGCCGCATCTGAATAAACCCCAAAGGGACTCCTTTCTCTTTCGCTTCTTTACGGTTTTCACGGAATATTGCATCTGTAGAATACATATAGTAATACTCACCCATCTTCCGGCATGACGGATCATGTACATTATAAGTTCCCCACGATTGATAATTCTCCATAGAAGACAGTGAAGAATAATCATCCGCCCACGGGTTAGGTGAGGCGGTAGGCGTAAATACAGAGGAGGTACAGCCAGCGAACAGGCTGCTCATCAACACAACAGCTACACATAACAAGTTTCTCATACTATCAGTAAATTATAAATTCTGTTGCAAAAATACGCCCGGGCCAGCATGGTAAGGTGGACAAATGAACATTTGAGGTGGACAATCCAGCAATTTAAATTAAAAACAGTTGGTCTAATTTTAAACATTATAAATATTCTTCTAACTTTGCCTTTAATAATACAAATTATATGAAAAGACACAACCTTTTATACCTTATTATATATATCAGTTTCATTACACCGTGTGCTCTGCAAGCACAAGAGCGTTTCACCGACCAGTACAATGTCTCGTACATCACCATGGATGATGGACTCCCACATAATTTTATTGATGATATTTATAAAGATACCCGGGGATTTCTTTGGATTTCTACTGCCGGAGGAGGACTTTCCCGATATGATGGTTACGAATTCATTCATTTCAATCCCAATACCTCCCATTGTAAGCTAAAAAGTAACTTTATACTAAATGTATATGAAGATACCTTTCAACGCCTTTGGATCGTATCTGAAGGAGGAACAGACATTATTGATTTATTGACTTTGCAACCTATCATCCCGAATGACCCCAAAGGACTGCTGACCATCTTATTAAACCAACCAGCATACACTGTGATACGCGACTCACAGAATTCTATATGGTTGCAATGCGGAAATGCACTCCATCGGATTACCTTTAATACAAAGGGAGATGTAGAAAGCCTGTCTACATTAAAATTGCCTCAATTAAACGAACCGGATCTCGTATTAAAGGACATTGATGAAGACGGAAAGATATGGACCGCAATAAATGGCACAATCTATAAAATCATTCCGAATAATCAGGGAGGATTAGAAAAAAGCCATATATCAGAGAAACTAACGTTCTTACCTGATACCTATCTGAAAGATATGTTAGCAAAAGAAAATGAAGTATGGATAGCCACACATGCAGGATTGTACCGCTATAATAAAAACAGTAACGCAATAAAGATTTACGAGAATATTCCTAATGACCCACATTCCATTTCGCAAAATTATCTGACCAGTCTTGCTATCACCAACGATAAACAGTTGATTGCAGGTACACTCCGTGGTGCAAATATTTATAATCCAATTACAGACAATTTCGAACATCTCACCCATAATTCTACCGGCAACAGCCAATTGAATAGTAACTTTATCAATTGTATAAAAGTAGACGGAAAACACATATGGATCGGCACTGAAAGCGGAGGAATCAACAAACTCGCACCCAAACGCTTATCTATACACAACTACATACATGATAAAGAAATCCCCTCAAGTCTGTCTGATAATCCGGTAAATGTCATTTATGAAGATAAAGAAAAGAACTTATGGGTAGGCACTGTGGAAGGAGGCTTGAATCTGAAGAAACAAGGGATTGAACAGTTTCTTCATTACAGATGGGAGCGTGGTGAGATAAGTCATAATTCTGTCAGTAGCCTTGCCAGTGACAACCAAGGTCAGTTATGGGTAGGTACTTGGGGCGGTGGAATCAATATTATGAATCCCAAAGCACTGAGTCGTTCCCTTCAAGTCATATATACACATCCTGAAACAGGATTTCCATTATTCTTCATAGCAGTACTTGTTTATGACCCTATCAATAACGGGATGTGGGTAGGTGCCAATCGGGGGCTCTTTTTTTACGATATGGCAACTCAGAAATTCATTTCCCCCTTTGCTAACCAGATGGCAGAAAATGTACGTGGTTGCCTCGGTGCCCTCATCGACAAAGAAGATAAATTATGGATAGGCAGCACAGAAGGAGTATATATTATAGACCTTCATTCCCGCTCCGCTAAATCAGAGAAAGGAGAGTTCCAGTACCGACATCTCAATTATAAGTTGGACAATCCCCAATCAAAGCTAATAGAGAAGATTAGTTGCTTCTGCGAAACGACAGATGGAACACTGTGGCTGGGTAGCAACGGATATGGTATTTATAAAAGAACTGCTGATGACCAAGGCAAAGAAAAATTCATTTCTTATAATACCACCCAAGGCCTAATCAACAATAATGTCCGGAGTATGCAAGAAGGCATAGACGGCAATATCTGGATAGGAACAAATAATGGACTTTCCTGTTACCACCCGACAGAGAACCGTTTTACGAATTACACGAAACAAGATGGGCTACCCGATGCTCAATTCTACTGGAACGCCTCATGTCATTCGTCAGACGGAACCCTCTATTTTGGTACTGTCGCAGGACTCACAGCCATTGAAAGCAATTTTCCGCCTAGTATAATCCAGCCAGCTAATGTAAGATTCACTAAACTAAGAATCGGGAATCAAGATATTCTTCCCGACAACATATATCTATCCCAAGATATTGCTGTCACTCAGGAACTAAAATTTCATGAGAAAGAGAAATCATTTTCTTTGGAATTCTCAGCCCTCAATTTTGAACCGGATAATACGGCCACATATAGCTATCGACTTCTCGGATTTGAAGATAAATGGGTACAAGTACCTGGAAACCGACGATTTGCAAGTTACACAAATCTGCGTCCGGGAACTTATACCCTGCAAGTAAAATATACGCCCGACGGAGAAGATGGAGCAGAGAACATCACACAACTAAAAATCATTATCCAACCCTACTTCTATAAGACTACTTGGTTTATCTTATTGCTTATAGGTTTCGCTTTATTAATCACCTGGCAAATTTATCAATGGCGTATACGGAATTTCAAGCAACAAAGAGAACTGTTGCATCGCACAGTGGAAGAACGTACATACCAACTGGAACAACAAAAACAGCTATTGGAGAATCAAACAGAAGAACTCTCCAGGCAAAATAATACACTAAAACAGCAAAACGAAAAAATCACCCGACAGAAAGCTCAATTAAGCCGTATGGCACGCAAAGTTCAAGAGTTAACATTAGATAAGATTGCCTTCTTTACCAATATTACACATGAATTCCGTACCCCGATAACCTTGATTATCGGCCCCATCGAACGTGCTCTTAAACTGAGTTATAATCCGCAGGTAATAGAACAATTAAACTTTGTAGAACGTAACTCCAAATATTTATTATCCCTTGTCAATCAGTTAATGGACTTCCGAAAGGTAGAATCCGGTAAACTGAATATAGTAAAGACTAAAGGAAACTTTCTGAATTTTATAAACTCATTACTCACTCCTTTTGAAGTGTTTGCCGGAGAGCGGAATATCGCGATCAAGCACTTTTTCCATATGAAAGATCCTGAAATCCGTTACGATGAGGAAGCCATGCATAAAGTAATTACCAATCTGCTAAGCAATGCTATTAAATTCACTCCCGATAATGGGGAAATATCCGTATATATAGCTACATTACCGACAAAAGAAAGTAAGGAAGTACTCTACCTCTGCGTCAGTGATAGTGGAACAGGCATTCCGGAACAAGATATAGAGCAGATATTCAACCGCTTCTACCAATCAAAGAAACAAGTGAAGTATCCTGTATATGGACAAACCGGTACTGGCATAGGGTTATATCTCTGTAAACGTATCGTACTGATGCACGACGGAGATATAAGTGTCCGCAATAACCCCGGTTCCGGCTGCTCTTTCCGCATCTTGCTTCCATTACCCAAGGAAGACATAAACGATCAGCTTATCATTGAAAATAACATTCCGTCTACAACACCAGCAACAGCAGACGATGAGTTACCCAAAGAAAAAGTGGCTTTGAATATTCTGGTTGTAGAAGATAATGCTGACATGAGAGGATATATCCGTTCTATCCTCCGCGATTATTATAATGTACTCGAAGCTTGTAACGGTGCAGAAGCCATTGAAATACTAAACAGGCAATCGATAGATTTCATTGTAAGTGACCTGATGATGCCAGTAATGGATGGCATAGAACTGTCACGTCGAGTAAAAGAGACTTTTGCAAACTCACACATCCCTTTCCTAATGCTTACTGCCAAGACATCACCGGAAGCCCGTCTGGAAAGCTACCGTACAGGAGTAGACGAATATCTTCTAAAACCTTTTGATGAGACTCTCCTATTAACCCGTATTGAAAATATTCTGGAGAATCGTAGACGCTACCAAAGACAATTCAGAGCAAATATGGATGTTGAAGTACTAAATATAGAAGAAGAATCAGGAGACAAGAAGTTTATCAACCAAGTGATGGAAGTAGTGAAAGAACACTATAAAAACCCCTACTTCGAAGTCAGCGACTTCAGTGAAGCTGTTGGGGTAAGTAAAAGTCTACTAAACAAGAAACTTCAAAGCCTCATCGGACAGTCTGCCGGGCAATTCATCCGTAACTACAGACTGAATACTGCCCGGGAATTGATTCTCAAAAATCGGGAAACAAAACAGATGAACATTGCTGAAATAGCATATGAGGTAGGTTTCAATGACCCCAAGTATTTTGCACGTTGTTTCAGTAAACAATTCAATATGAAGCCCAGTGATCTGATGAATGAAGAAGGTAATAACTAATAGAAATTACAAAAACGACGTACAATAAATAAGATTTATAGCCACTTTTTTCTGCTAATAATCAACCTTTTACAAAAAGTAGATTTCTTGTCTACAAGGAATTAACTTTCTGTATACAAGAAGTTAACTTCTTGTTGGCAAACTCTTAACTTCTTGCATACAGAAATATTGCTGTTTTTATGCTTCTTTACAAGAAGAGATAACTGCGCCCATTTACAGAATCTATTGACAAAATAATCATTCACAAGAGGTCGCTTATATGTCAAATAATATAATAATTGTAATTTCTACACTCAAATATTCGTTTGTCCACCTCTAATATTCGTTTGTCCACCCCAAAAAGCATGTTTGGGCGTACTTTTGCATTGCTACTTTCTATGAAGTAGAATAACTAATTGTTAAACCAATAATATCTGTATTATGAAGACAAGAAAATGGCCGGTACCCATTCTGGCAGCATTTACAGTCCTTTCATTCTGGGCCTGCGAGGATTGGGGGCAAATGGATCCTCCAGCAGGAAATCAGAAAAATCCCAAATTAGAGCAAGTCGCGAAGATTACTTTTGAGGATAAAGATTTTGATCCTCAAAGCCTCAACTATTATGCCTACGAAGGCGGAGACATAGCTGAGATTGAAGACGACAATGTACACGGTAAAGTACTTCACCTACCTGATGGTTATGCCCGTATGTTCAATCCACTGAATAGTGTGGAAGTACAGAATGGTGTGTCACTGACATTCTGGGTGAAGCAGGCACTTCGCATTGACGAAGAAACGGAAGAAGAATTGGAACCAGACTTGGTTGGTGCCCTCTTCTCTTTCCAAAACAGCAACGGCACACAACGCATGTTCCTCACCGCCAACGGTTGGCTGAAGTATGAAGGTGTGGACGGCGAATACGAGACCAACAACCCCGAAACGAACAAAGTATCCAAAAACCCATTGTTGTTACCCGCCGGAGAATGGCACTACATGGCCATTACTGTCCGCAATGATGGCTATAGCATCTATGTGGATGGCAAACAACGTATTGACAAGACCGTAGAGAAATCAAGCTTTGACTTCGGAAAGATTGTACAGTTCATGGCTGCCACACCTTATATATTATGGTTCAGACTCCCACACACAAGAGATGTGGATAGACGATATCGCAATTTACCGCAACCAAATTACCGACAGCCAATGTCAAATGCCGAACATAGGCGGAGAAGAGGGAGCATTTGAATATCTTGTCGGCGATCCCATCATCACTGTAGGCGCAGAAGACAACTCGGCAGCTTGGTGGACAGCATTCTCTAACTATTTCAGGATGCCCGCCGACGGCAACATGAAGTTCAAATTCACCAACTATACCAGCGGTGCTGGCAACTGGAATAACTGGTGCTTCTGTCTCTGTACCGATGCCGAGCGGGATGGCAATGGTTATGCCGAATACTTTGTTATCCGCTCCGACCTTTACGGATGGGGTGACAGTTATGCCTCAGGTACATGGACTAATGAGGGCTACGGTGACTGGGATGCATTCCGTGCTGACATGCAAGGTGCAGAAGTGACTGTGACTGTCCAACGCAACGGAGCAACGGCAACTGTAGAGGCAATAGCCAAAGCCATCAACGGCAACGTGTACAAAGAAACTTTCACCACCACTTGCGGTGACGGCACACAAGTAGTCCGAGGCTTCTTTATAATGGATGGTTCACACATCGTATTCGACACTGAGGAAACCACAGCATTAACCACAGTGCCACTGACAAAGACGACTATCGGCGCCGAGGACTGTTCAGCTGCCTGGTGGACAGAATTCTCAGACTATTTCCAGATCCCCGTCGGACAGAATTTGCGTCTCGAATTCGAGAACCACACCAGTGGTGCTGGCAACTGGAACAACTGGAATCTCTGCCTCTGCACTGATGCCGAACGGAATGGCAGTGACTATGCCGAATACTTCGTCATCCGTTCCGATCTTTACGGATGGGGTGACAGTTATGCCTCGGGCACATGGACTAATGAGGGCTACGGTGATTGGGATGCTTTCCGTGCCGACATGGAAGGAGCCACAGTAGTTATCGACATCCAGCGTAACGGTGCTACGGTAACAGCCACTGCGATAGCTACCAGCAAAAATGGCAATGTATATAAAGAAGCTTTTGTGACAGACTGCGGTGATGGAAACCAGACAGTACGGGCATTCCTTATCGTGGATGGAGCTCATCTCAAGATGGATAATTCAAATTGCTATCTGTACACTCCGTTATTCAAGTAATAACCTCTATAAACAAGAATATATTATGGACAATAAAACAATCACAATATCAACAGCCCCACGCTTGGCGAGTATGCTGCTGGCATTCGTCTTCCTACTGGCAGGACAAATGCTGTTCGCCCAGTCAAAGCAAGTTACAGGTGTCGTAAAAGACGTCACCGGAGAAACTGTCATAGGTGCCAGCGTAGCTGAAAAAGGTACTACCAATGGTACTATAACAGATTTTGACGGAAACTTTAAATTAACAGTAGGCGACAAAGCCGTGTTGCAAATCTCTTTCGTCGGTTATCAGACGCAAGAAATCAATACAGCAGGCAAGGCTTCTTTTGTCGTGACATTGAAAGAAGACTCAGAGATGCTGGAAGAAGTTGTGGTAGTAGGATATGGTGCACAGAAAAAGGAAAGTGTTGTGGGAGCTATCTCGCAAGTATCTTCCAAGGAGTTGCTCCAATCTCCTGCCGCCAACGTATCCCAAGCCATTGCCGGTAAAATATCAGGTGTCATCACATCACAGACTTCCGGTGCTCCCGGTTCGGATGATACACAAATCTATATCCGTGGTCGTGCTACATTTGCCGGTGATGCCCAACCGCTTGTATTGGTAGATGGCGTGGAACGTGAATTCTCACAGATAGCCCCGGACGATATTGAAACTATTTCAGTATTGAAAGATGCTTCGGCAACAGCCGTTTATGGTGTACGTGGCGCAAACGGCGTTATGTTGATTACAACCAAACGTGGTAGAGAACAGAAACCTGAAGTAAGCCTGACCGCCAACTGGCAGATACAAAGCCCAACGCGCACGGATACTTACCTGAACTCTTACCAGTCTGTCAGCCTGCTGGAAGAAGCCCTCGCCAACGACGGACTTCCTTCACAATTCTCTGCCAACGACCTGGAAATGTATCGCAGATCGGTTTCCGGCGAATTGAGCGGCTTAGAGGCAATGCTATATCCCAATGTAGACTGGTATGATGAGGTATTGAAGAGTTCTTCTCCCGCACAACGTTATAACGTCAGTGTACGTGGCGGTACAAAGCGTATGCGCTATTATGCTTCCGGTGAACTATACGACCAAAAAGGGTTGATTAAGAATTTGAGTAATGACAAATATGGCAATTCTTCAAGCCCAAGCTTCCGTCGTTATGCATTCCGCGCTAATATGGACTTGTTCCTGACGAAAGATCTGACTTTCTCTGTCAACTTTGGTACTCGTTTTGAAGAACGAAAAGGTTCCAATACGACTGAAAGATCTGATTATAGCCAGATATTCTATGAAATGAATCACACCCCCGGATGGCTTTTCCCTGTATCTACAGTAGTACAAAACGGTGAAAAACAGGAAACCATCTATGGTGGTAGCTCACAGTATCAGAAAAATATCGTAGCATCCCTGGCCAAAGGCGGATATTACAAAGCTACGAATACCATCAATGAAACCAACTTTATCCTTGATTACAAGATGGACTGGCTGACTGAAGGATTAAGCGTAAAGGGTATGGCTTCATTCGACTATAACTCCTACGACAAAACCCTTTACCAGGCCACTTTCGCCACTTACGAACTGAACAACCGCAATGATTTCGGAAATATCGATGCTTACAACCGCTTCGATGCTGATGGCGAATTAGCAGGTAGCAAAGATTCTTACACAATCTATAAACTTTACATGGAAGCGCAAATCAACTATACCCGCAAATTCGGCAGACATGATGTAACAGCTATGGTGCTCTACAATCAAAATGACTATCGCTACAGAGCTGATTTAGCCAAGCGTTATCAAGGTCTGGTAGGTCGTGCCACTTATGGCTACGACGATCGTTATCTGGCAGAGGTTAACTTCGGTTACAACGGTTCGGAAAACTTCATGAAAGGTAAACGTTTCGGTTTCTTCCCCGCTTTCTCTTTAGGTTGGCGCATCAGTAATGAATCTTTCATGGAGAGCACTAAGGAGTGGCTAAACAACCTGAAGTTGCGTGCTTCTTACGGTCAGGTAGGTAACGATGTATATACTGTAGGCGGAGTGGCACAACGTTTCCTCTATGAAGAGAAATGGAGCCAGATCAGCAATGACTATATGTTCGGCACCAGTGGTAAGTCCGGCATCTACGAAACACAATACCCTAACTATGGCGTTACTTGGGAACGTGCTCACAAGTACAATGTCGGTTTAGAATTCGGATTATGGAACGGATTGCTGAATGGTAATATCGATCTTTTCCATGAAAAGCGTAACGACATCCTGACCAACTATCTGACACGCCCAGAATGGGTAGGTGTAACAATGGCTGCCGGTAACTTGGGTGAAACCGTAAACAGCGGTTTCGAGATTGAGTTAAAGCATAATAATCATATCGGAAAGGACTTTCAATACAACCTTGGTCTGACTTTCTCTCATGCCAAAAATGAAATTAAGAATATGGATGAGCCAGCACTGAAAACAGACTATCGCAAGCGCGAAGGTCATCCTATCGGTCAGTACTACGGACTGGTATGCGACGGCTTCGTAACTGCTGCCGACGTGGCTGATCCTAATTTCCCGACATCAACCTTTGGTAATGTACAGATAGGCGATTTGAAATATCGCGATATGAATAATGATGGTTTTATTGACGAACGAGACGAAACATTCATTGGTTATAGCGATGTACCTGAAAATACGTATGCAATTACTTTAGGATGCAATTACAAAGGCATTGGTTTCAGTGTGATGTTCCAAGGTGTTGACCACGTAAGTCGTTATTATGATGCAGAAGCTATGTATGCCTTCGTCAGTGGTGGTAAAGTGAAAGAACACCATCTGGATCGTTGGAATCCTACTAAATCGGAATCCGAGAATTTGGCAAGTGCCAAATATCCATTACTGCACTACGATAGTTACGGTGACCACAACCAGCGCCAAAACTCCTTCTTCCTGAAGAACGGTGCTTTCATGCGTCTGAAGAACATTGAGTTGAGCTATACATTGCCTACCAAATGGATAGAAAAAGTAGGCATGAGTGACTGTCGCCTCTATGTAAACGGTAACAACCTCATCACTTGGGATCATTTGGATGATCTGTGTGACCCGGAAAGTAACGGTTCCAACCGCTATCCGATTATGAAGACTGTGAACTTTGGTGTAAACATTAAATTCTGATAAAATGAAGAAGACATTATTATATGGCATATTTGCCCTGAGCATCGCCTCTGCCACACTTACTTCCTGCGAAGATATGTTTGGAGGCTTCCTCGACAAGCAGCCCAGTAATGAGTTGACGGGCGAAGAAGTATTCAGCGACTGGAACCTGATGTTACAGTTCCATTACGATACCTACAACTTTCTGCGTCACGGTGCCTGCCGCATCAATAATTCATGGCTGGATGCTGCTACAGATCTGGCAGAAACCAGTTACGCGACCGGTGGTGTGCGTACTACATTCAATATAGGTAATTATTACGGCAACGGCGGAGCATCCGAACTAAGCGGTACTTGGGAACATTATTACCGTGGTATTCGCAAATGCAACATGATACTTACGCGCATAGAAAGCGTCCCAAAAAGTATAGACCTGAAAGAAGATGAGTATATCAAACACAAAACTTATATCATCTCTGAAGCGCGTTTCTTGCGTGCGTGGTTCTATTGGGAACTCTTCCTACGTTACGGTCCTATTCCTATAGTAACGGAAGTACTCGACCCTAATGGTGATTTATTGAGTAATTATACAACCCGTCCAAGTATAAAAGAATATATTGTTGACTTTGTTCTAAAAGAGCTGAGCGAATGTGAAAAAGGTCTGATGGTTTATAAAGACGCTTCAGACAAAGATGTTGCAGGACGTATCGGACAACCTATGGCTCGCGCGCTTTATAGCCGTATTATGCTGTATATGGCAAGCCCGCGCTACAGTAGCGAGTCAAGCATCACGTGGCAACAGGCAGCCGATGCTGCAAAAGGTTTCATCGAAATCTACGGCAGTAACTACTCGTTGATGCAAGGTACGGACTCAAAGACAGCATTAACCAATGCCTGGTTATTGACCCCATATGAAGAAAGCAATAAAGAAATGATCTTCTATCGTAACGATGGAACCATCTCATGGAATAACATTCGCTATGACGTCCCGGTAGGTGAAGGAGGTAATGGCGGTCTCTGCCCGTCCCAAAACCTAATAGACATGTATGACATGATTGACGGTAGTTCTCCTTTTCAGGAGTACGACGAAACCGGTGCTCCGGTTTATAACGGGGTTAATCCGAGCATCAATGCTGCAAGTGGTTACAGTGATGCCAACATGTGGGCCAATCGCGACGGACGTCTGGCAGCTTCCATTCTTTATAATGGCGTATCCTGGGGGAATGGTGTAATCAATGTTGTCAAAGGGCAGCGTGATAATCCTATAGGAAATGCTAACGCTACCCCGACCGGCTATTATGTACGCAAATACATGCCGGAAACCATCCTGAGTGCAAACCATAGCGGTAATTCACGCCGTCTCTGGACTATCATCCGCTATGCGGAAATCTTGCTGAACTATGCCGAAGCTGTGAACGAGGTACAAGGTCCTTGTAAGGAAGTATATGACCAGCTCGACCTGATTCGGCATCGCGCAGGCATCACCGGCAATGTTGCCGACCGTACAGATCTGAACACCAAAGAGAAAATGCGCAACTTCATCCGTAAAGAACGCACGGTAGAATTGGCATTCGAAGAACATCGCGCATGGGATGTACGCCGCTGGAATGTAGCAGAAGAAGCATTGGGACGAGATATCATCGGTATTGATGTAGCCGCTAATGGTACCATCACCCGCAAAGTAGCCCAGAAGCGCGTATTCCAAAAGAAGATGTACCTCTATCCTATCCCTGAAGGGGAATACTGGAAGACAGGAATTGAAAACAATCCGGAATGGTAATCCTTAAATCAAATATTGAATATGTATAATTTGAATCATATCATAAGAAAATTAACAGGAGCAGGCAAAGCCTTGCTGCTGGGAATCCTGCTCTTTGCGACCGGTACAGTCTGGGCACAGACTACACAAACATTGAAAGGTCGCATTGTGGACACCGAAGGCAATCCAGTTGCCGGAGCCGTAATAAACGTCGCAGAAGAAAGCCGAATCGTCCTTTCCGACGAAAACGGTTATTTCAGTCTGAAGAACGTAAAAACGTCTGATGAAATCTGTATCAGCAGTGTGGGATACAAAAACACACAAGTAGCGGTAGACTTCAACGAGGGATTCAAAGTGGAATTGGAATCCGACCTTGATGAATACCTCCACACCACTCCTATAGCATTCGGACGCAAAGCCAAAAAACTGGTGACCGAATCAACCTCTGTAGTAACTGGCGAAGAACTTCAAAAGCACCCTATCACCGTGCTCCAGAATGCATTCACCTCTACCGTTACTGGTATGGAAACTTACGAATGGTCCAGTGAACCGGGATGGACGGAAACAGCCATGTATATCCGTGGTATCCGCACCATGAACACCGGAGCCCGTGCCCCACTGGTTATTGTAGACAACATGGAGCGTGACCTGTCTTTCCTCGATGCATTTCCTATCGAGAATATCACCATCCTGAAAGATGCCGCAGCGACTGCTATCTACGGTATGCGTGGTGCCAATGGTGCAATTTTGGTAACTACTAAACGCGGTAGTGCCGGAAAAACAAACATTGACTTCACTCAGGAAGTAGGCTTCCAAATGTTGAGTAACAAAATGGAAAACCAGAATTCTTATAACATGGCTCTGACACGCAACCGGGTGAAATATTTGGATGGTCAGGATCCCATGTACACCGACGAACAGATTGAAATGTACCGCCGAGTATGCAACGGAGAAACACTGGAAGGTATCGACCAATACAGATACTTCAATACCAGTTGGGCCGACGAACTTTATCGCGAAACAGCTCCTATGTACAAGACCAACCTGCAAATCAGTGGTGGTAACGAACGTGCCCGCTATTACGTTTCATTCTCTTATCTTCGCCAAGAGGGTATGTGGAATGACAAGTGGACTAATTACAACGAGAACTACAACACCGGTCATACATTGAACCGCTGGAACTTACGTTCGAACATCGACATTGATGTAACCAAGTACCTCAACGTTTCTCTTGATTTGGGTGGTCGTATCGACAACATTACTCAACCGACGGAAGGTGTATTCAATTTGACTACATTCGGTGTTGTTGAAGCTAACCCTATGGAACCTGTATTTACGCCGAATGGTCAGATTTACGCATCTGCCACAGCCCAGAACGCCGGCCGTTACCTTGCCGCCTCCGGTCAGGAAAAAAACCGTCGCCGTAATCTGTACTCTACAGTAAATGTCAATGGTGATTTGAGTCCGTTATTGAAAGGTCTAAAAGTAAATGCAACCATTAGTTTCGACTCTTACGAGACATTTGAATCTACTCAGAGAAACAGTGTGAATTCATATTACTATGATTATATGAATATGGATGTAACTGACCCTTCGCAATTCACATATAAACAACACACCACTTATTCTGCCTTGAGCGATCCTACGCCCAATCAGCGTGAATTCTATTACAACCTGAACCTGATAGGTGGTCTGGGCTACAGCAATAAGTTTGGTCAACACACTATCGAGGCCCGTGCTTTTGCCCGTGCTTACCGCAACCAGCCCAATACGTATGTATCTTCCAACCGTTACCTTTCATACAACGGACAGGTAACTTACGACTATGCCAACCGTTATATCTTCTCTGGAAACATTTCACGCATGGGTTGTGACAATTTCAGGGAAGACCAACGTTGGGGAACTTTTTACGGTGCATCCGCAGGTTGGGTAGCTTCCGAGGAACCCTGGCTAAAAAACAAGAATATCAACCTTTTGAAACTTCGTGTTTCTTACGGTCGTTCCGGACAATCCACCACAGGTGGAGGTCGCTATGCGTATCAGAATACATATGGTTCTGCTACCGGTTACGGTTTTGGCTATTCCGGTTCCCATGTCAACGGATTTGCGGAAACGATGGCAGGAAATGCCAATAACAAATGGGAAATATCGGATATGCTGAATATCGGATTGGACTTCGACTTCTGGAACAAAAAGCTCTATGGCGCAATCGATGTATTTAAAGAATGGCGTTCCAATATTTTAGTCACTCGTACCAGTGTACCTTCTCTCTTAGGAATCTCTGTTGCGCAAGACTCCTATGGAAAAGCCGAAACAAAAGGCTTTGAAGCCACTCTCGGTCATCGCGGGCACATTGGTAACTTCAATTACTACATTGAAGGTATGGTGACCTACAACACCAATAAAATTACCGAAATGGACGAAACAGAACCTAATGTGGAATGGCAACGCAAAACCGGCAATCGTATTTATGACTATACTTCTGTAAACGGTTTGTACGAAAATGCATTCAATAACGGTGTCGGCGGTTGGAACCGCTACAAATTCATCCAATGGGCCAGCGATCCTAACCTAATTGCAACCAGCCAGCAGGATGCTATCGATCATCCGGAAAAGTATCCATACAACTCAGCTTCTAATGGTGCACAACTACTGGGTACAGCCATATTCAAAGATTTGAATGGTGACCGCCAAATTGACTCCAATGATATGATACCGGATACTTACACCATTATCCCGGAACTGATACCGACCGTCAACCTCGGTATTGAATGGAAAGGCTTCGACGCACGCGCCGTATTCACCGCTTATCTCAACCGTGACGTATTCCTTTCTCCAGCTGTAGCCTGGTCGGGATGGGGTAATCAAGGCACCCATGAAGTAGTAAAAACATGGGGTTATTATACGGATGATCCTCTTGACCCGCGTAACATAAACGCCACCTATCCACGTCCGACTTATGGTGCCTTTAATGCCATTGATAGTGACCGTGCCACAGGAACTTACCAGAATGACATCTGGATTGTGAATGGTAATTTCTTGTCACTCCGTAACGTCGAAGTAGGTTATTCATTACCCAAACGGTTGATTGCAAAGGCCAATCTGACCAAGTGTCGCCTCTACTTTAGCGGATATAACCTTTGCACATGGAGTAGCGTACCCAATGGTTGTGACCCGGAAAAACCGATGAGCTACGTATGGTGGTATCCAAAAACCCGAACATTTACATTCGGTATAAACATTGGTTTCTAATATGAAAAACAGAGAAATTATGAAAAAAGTATTCAGATATATGGTAGCCACATTACTGGCTGTAAACTTCACCTCTTGTAGCGACTTTTTAGACAAAGAGGTAGACTTGAGTTTGGATGCGGAACAGGTGTTCCAAAAATTTGAGAATACCCGCGGCTATCTGGCAAATATCTATACCTACCTTCCAGATGCATTCGTAGGTTATACGGATGGTCAGTTCCGTGGTGCATCACGTGACTGCATGACAGATAATGCACTCTCTTTTTGGAGTGTACATTACTATCACAGTGTATTGACAGACGCTTATCCGGCAACTAACCATCCGTTTGCTGCGGATTTCTGGCCCAAGAACTTCAAAGGTATCCGTGCTGCCAATAACTTCCTGAAGTATGCTCGCGAAAGCGTTGTAAAGAATACTGAGATGGATGGCGATGACAACCGTTTGTACGACCGTTACATGGCTGAGGCCCGACTGTTACGTGCCATCTTTCACTTCGATCAAGCCAGTTGGTTCGGCGATATTCCTATCGTTGGCGAAGATGAAAACGGCGAACCCATCATTTTCGAATACACCAATCCGGAACAAATGAACATGGCACGCACCAATTGTGCCGATGCGCTAAAATGGATTGCTGACGAATGTGATAAGATAAAAGATGTGCTACCATTCCGATATGCACAGGAAGAACTGAACTGGGGACGCGTGAATGGTGCAGCAGCCTATGCCCTGAAAGCAAGAGCATTGTTATACAGAGCATCGGCCTTGCACAATCCCAATAATGACGCTACCTGGTGGAGAGAAGCTGCAACGGCTGCAACGGATTTTATCACAAAGAACAAAGCTCAGAGCAATCCGTACAGACTGTATACTACGACAGATAATGATCAGAACAAGAACTATTATGAATGTTTCATTTCTACACCTCACCTGAACAACGAATACATTTTGAGCCGTTCAGAGTGGCAAACCCGTGAAATTGAACTATTCCTAGCTCCCTGCGGATTCAGTGGCAGTGCGAAATCAACCGGACGTACTGGTCCGACACAGAACCTGGTGGATAGTTATGAGACTAAAAATGGCCTCCCTATAGATAAAGATCCGTCTTACGACCCACAGAATCCGTACGCCAATCGTGATCCACGCCTGGAACAAACCATTCTGCATCATGGTTCTATCTGGGGAGATGCTAAACAAGATGAAGAACGTGAAGTAGATGTTACTTATGGTTCCGGCAAAGATTATCATGAACTGCATGGTGGAACACTCACCGGATACTACACCAAGAAATTCCTGAATAATATGTCGTTCAAGAGCCCGACTACCTACACGCATGCCTGTCCTATCTTCCGCTATGCAGAAGTATTACTGAATGCCGCTGAAGCCATCAACGAAGCAGAAGGCCCAGATAATGCATATCAATATGTAAATGAAGTGCGTGCTCGTGTAGGCATGCCACCCTACAGTGGAATGAGTCAGTCACAGCTTCGTGAACGTATCCGCAACGAACGCCGCATCGAACTTTGCTTCGAAGATCACCGTTTCTTCGACGAACGTCGCTGGAAATTATTCGAAGGCAGAAGTGCCGCCAGCGAAAAGAGCCTGCCCTACTACCAGCAAGTTTATAACCTTTACGGTGTAGCTGTAACTCCGGGACAAAGTACAGTGTTCAATTACGGTCCGGCTGAAATGCACCAAACACGTGCTTTCAACAGCCCGAAGAACTATTACTTCCCCATACCGGATGCCGAAATCAAGAGATTGCCCAACTTGAAACAAAATCCCGGTTGGGAAATGAGTACCTCTTCAAGTAATGGGACAGGGACACCTGCTGAATAATCAAAAAACATTGTAACGACCCCGGATGATCCAATATCATTCGGGGAGTTACCTAAACTTATTAAAACTCCGAAAATATGAAACTTAATAAATGGTTAAGCATACTAGTGGTGAGTTGCTCACTGCTAATCGGTTTTACCGCTTGTGACGACGATGAGAATGATAGTCATGAACTCTCTCTCGGTGCACCTATACTAACTGAAATTGCTGCTCCTACTGCTATAGCAACTTCTGATGTAATAGTCAGCCAACAAGATTTGGATGAAGGCACTATCAGAGTAATGGCCTATGGTTTCTGCTATAATACTTCCAAGAATCCGACTATCTACAGTGCTACGGTAAAGACACTTCCTGAAAATGGTAAAATGGAAGCTACACTAACAGACTTGACTGATAATACCGTATATTATGTACGTGCTTTCGCAACTCTCTACCCCAACGGAGTAGTGTACTCGCCAGAGGTGGAAGTTACGATAGGGACAATTGCACCGGAACCAGAACCGGAAACGCCTGCTGAATAAGACTATACTGGAGGATATGTCAAAAAGCTTTTTGACATATCCTCTTGTTTTTCAAAGTACTAATTATTAATAAAGAATTATTTATGAAGTTCTCCAAATGGATCCTATTACTGATTGGCAGTTTTCTTTTATCAGGAGCATGTAGCAGCGATAGCAATGAGCCCGATACAGATGAGACGACCGTTTCCATTTCAACTCCCTCTGTAACCAATGTCACGGATGATAAAGCAAATATAATTGCGACTATCACGACAAATACCCCCTCTGCAATTTTAAAGAAAGGTATTTGTTATGATACTCAATCTAATCCAACAATTTCCAGCCGGACTGTTGAAATGAGTAGCGCAGGTCTGTCACTCAACCTGACGCTATCGGACCTTGAGCCTGAAACGAAGTACTATGCCAAAGCTTTTGTAACCGTAGCTAATGGAAATCCGGTTTATTCATCAGAAATCACATTCACTACGGCATCCCGCAGTGTTACTTCCGAATTGGACAAATATATAGCCCCTTCCTATTCTGACGATTACACCAATATTGCAGGCTGGAACAACAGAAATCAATGGAATTTAGCCAATGTGCATGACCCAAGTGTAGTATTAGCCGAAGATGGGTACTATTATATGTACCAGACAGATGCTTCGTATGGTAATGCACATGAAGTCGGTGGACATTTTCATTGCCGCCGTTCCAAAGACCTGGTAACCTGGGAATACATGGGAGGCACCATGAAAGCATTACCCAATTGGGTTATTCCTAAATTAAATGAGATACGTGCCGGCATGGGACTGAGTGACGTTCAGCCTGATACTAAAGATTTTGGTTATTGGGCACCTTGTGTCCGGAAAGTCAGAAACGGTCTTTACCGCATGTACTACTCCATCGTCTGCCCAGGCCTGCTCAACGGCGAAGGAACCTGGGGGGAACGTGCCTTTATCGGCATGATGGAAAATTCTGATCCTGCCAATAATGAAGGATGGGAAGATAAAGGATACGTCATTACCAATGCTTCGGATAAAGGATTAAATTATAACGTTCAGGCAAATGACTGGGCAAACTGTTACTATAAATGGAATGCAATCGACCCCAGTTATATTATCGACAAAGATGGCAAGCACTATCTGGTTTACGGTTCATGGCATAGTGGTATCGCAGCATTGGAAGTAGATGCAACCACCGGAAAACCACTTAATGTATTGCCCAATCCCTGGGGAACAGAAGCCGATATAGCTTCTTACGGACAGTTACTCGTAACCCGCAAAATAGGAGATCGCTGGCAGGGATCTGAAGGACCGGAAATTATCTATAATTCGAACACCGGATATTACTATCTATTCATGGCTTATGATGCATTGGATGTACCTTATAATACACGCGTATGTCGTTCCCAAAATATTCTGGGTCCTTACTTAGGCATTGACGGGACAGATCTTACCAGATTTGGCGGAGAAATGCTCCCCATCGTTACACATCCCTACAAATTCAGCAACAGCAATGGATGGGTAGGTATTTCCCACTGTGCTATTTTTGATGATGGAAATGGAAATTGGTACTATGCCTCACAAGGACGTTTGCCCAAAGATGTACCAGGCATCAATAGTAGTAATGCCGTGATGATGGGACATGTACGTTCTATCAAATGGACGAGTACAGGATGGCCGGTAGTGATGCCGGAACGTTACGGTGCCGTACCTCTGGTACCCATTACAGAAAATGAACTGGTTGGGAATTGGGAACATATAGATCTCTCCTACTCTTACGGAAAACAGAAAACATCCAATACAATGACACTTTCTGCCGATCATAAAGTAACCGATGGTTCCTGGAAAGGCGCAACGTGGAGCTATGATACAGATAACCAACGTATCACATTCAGCAATGGAGTAGAAGTATGCCTGCAAAGAGAAGCAGATTGGGAAGCCAGTCCGAGAACTCATACGATTGTCTATGCAGGATATACCAACAGCAAGACATATTGGGGTAAAAAGAAAAAATGAGATAAGTTCCCGCCCATATCCGGATAGTATTTGAGCCGTATCTAGTCCGTATCTGCTCCGTATCTATACACTTGGACTTGGTAGGGAGTTGGTAAGGAGTTGATACGGACTTGGTAAGAAGGGGGTGAATTTGAGCTTTTAAACAGTCTCGGACACCCTACTTCTGAGACTGTTTTTTTACTTTTATGTTACATAACATATACAAGTGTAGATGATACACTCAATTAAAGTGTTACTTTTACACCCAAAATCGGATAATTATCTCATTTACATTAAAAATAGAACCATGAAAAACAATTTTCTACTTGCAGGAATTGCCGCATTGATATTATCTGCGTGCAATAACAAGCCAGCTCAGGAGTTGACTTTGTCCGGTCTGAATCCGGTGAATTTCCAAACAGAAGTGAACAATGCCAAAACAGGTCTTTACACCTTAAAGAACAAGTCGGGCATGGAAGTGTGCATCACTAACTTCGGTGGTCGTATAGTCTCCGTTATGGTTCCTGATAAAAACGGGAATATGCAGGACGTTGTTCTGGGCTTCGACAGCATTGCCGATTATGTAAACATTCCAAGCGACTTCGGCGCTTCTATAGGCCGTTATGCAAACCGCATCAATCAGGGAAGAATCGTACTGGACGGAGACACTATCCAATTACCGCAAAACAACTTCGGACACTGTTTGCATGGCGGTCCTAAAGGCTGGCAATACCAAGT
>ULPM01000938.1_pt1 | contig 20799 bp, 20 predicted proteins | sample 1953501 | NCBI WGS metagenome assembly ULPM01 (sample SAMEA4835629, study PRJEB28245) | human gut metagenome | biome: gut microbiome; material: fecal sample | place: Denmark | collected 2008
ACTCCCTGATAAGAGGAGGCCTGTCTTTTTTCGGCGATATGCCGACACGAGATGTCGGCATTTTTAACGTGATAAAAAAACTCTTGCCAAAATGAAAAATATGGCATAAATATACTTCAGCCGTTTCAAATGCACATCTGTACATGAAACAGGATTTTCTTGGGGTGTCGCCAAGTGGTAAGGCAACGGTTTTTGGTATCGTCATTCGTTGGTTCGAATCCAGCCACCCCAGCCAAGACGCGTAGAGGTTAGATTTTTAGGTCTAGCCTCTTGTTTTTTAAGGATATTTTACGGTTCGTATAATATGTTTTCAAACCTAGCCTTTTTTACTATCCATACGAACCAACTCTCTCAACTATCTTTATTTTTCAATAACTTAACCAGTTCGAATATAGTTTGTCGTTTTGGGATTATTTTTTATCCATAGTTGGATTTGAAACTTGCTTAAAATGAAAGTTTTTGACGTTGACGACAATTTATTTTTGCTAAAATAAGCAGGATATAGCTAGGACAACCGTTTCATCTTGGCTTTCCTTTTTCTCTTAAATTTTTTTCTACTTAAACAGTATCTCTTCAAAAAAGGCTATTTTTTAACTAGCCCCTTATAACGCGTGAGATAAAAAAATTCACCTAGCCTTTTTCAGTAAGCCATATTTTTGCGACTTATGACATAGCTAGGTCACAGGAGCTACTTATGTATTTTTGGTTTTACTTTTTCTTAAACTTCGATAATATAAAATAAATTAAGGAGTGTACTGTATGGATAATTTAAGAGAGGATTTTAAAAATTGGTTAGTCAGACAAGGTATATCTGACAAACTTATTAATGGGAAATCCAGCACTGTTTACGAATATATTAGACAGCTCGATATTTTATCAAAGAAATTATATAATTCCGATGATTGGAATTTACTTATTAAAAATGCGACAACGTTAGTCTTTTTCTATTTATTATGCGGAAAGGCTAAATATCGGAATAATAACTACACATTTGACAAGCTACAACAATATATAAAGCTGAACAAATTACCCGAAATACATTCATGTATTCTAGCGGAATTTGCTAAATATAAATCCAACGAAACCTTTTTGCTGCAAACTCTTAATAATAAAACGTTTAACGAAAAAGCAGGAGTGTCATTCTTAAAATTTTACCAATTTATGAGTGAAGAAAAAAAAATTTTTAATATTCCGCTTCAAGATATAAAGGATTTTGTTTCTCAACTCTTAAAAATATTGATAAAACTTAAACTAAAACCAGTTTCTGCTTCTTCTCCCGCTAGAATCGAAATGTCATCTCAAGGTATCTCTCAAACTGTTACTATTGACGAGCTAACAAATTTCTTAGAGTGCTCTCGAAGTACGATTGAACGTTTATTAAGAAAAGGTTTTTTTACATTGGATGTCGATTCCGTAAACGCTTATTTGAAGGAGCATTATCATCCGTCAGGAATAACGTTGGTAGCAAACCCTGATTTTTTACATGAAAAGTGGTATACAATCGCTGAAGCTGCAGAATTTCTTAACTGCTCTCAAACCACCATAAAGCGATTAATCAAAAATAAACAACTTAGCTATACGAATTATTCTGCTCGTAAAATTAAAATTCTAGGCCATGATTTAAAATTTTACAAAAAATAAAATCATTAAAAACAATATGATGGCAAAATTTCACAAAAAATGGTCTATAAGATGAATTTTTTCTATTGACTTTTATTCAAACCTCTCTTATATGTATTTTCGTGGTCGTTGTGACGCATAAATTTTATTAACTACAAGAGAGGCATAAAATGTCTGAAATTAATTACAACATAAATCTGGACTATGATCCAGAAAACGAAGAATTGGCCGTTATTCTTAATAATGCTGACAATTTTTGTAACGCGTTGGAATTGGCTGATATTTATTTCGATTCCATCAAAATTTGTATTGATTCACCTAAACATTATCGAATCTGTAAAAGAGAAGCACCTCTTAAGATAACTGTCCCAATACAAGAAGATGACTGGGATGAAGACGATGAGGAGGAATTTTTCGATGCAGATACCTGTTGGGAAGAAGAAGATGATGATGATGACGAATTCGATATCGATTCTGATTGTTACTGCTTTAATGATATTAAATGGAAAAATTAAATGATGGCAAAAGAAAATCTGGCCGAAATGCCTGAAAACTATGATATGATGGACGAGGTTAAGGCTTCTGCTGTCATGAATGAAACCGAAGAGCAAAAAATTGTTGCTTCAAATGTTAACGATAACCAAGAGGGGGAAAATCCCCCCTCTCCGAAAGGAGGTGCTGCAACAAAAGCAGTTGAAGAAAATACAGTTAATGAAAATGCCCGTGATATATCACAGCCTTTGACTGTTGAAGATATTGTCAAGAGTAAACAACTTTCGCCAGAGATGCTAGCGGAAATAATCAACGCGGCTAAAAATGACAACTTATTCCCTGTTGACAACTTAGATGGCAAAGAATTGACTGATAAAATCAATGAACTTCATGAATGGGTTAATGCTGAAGAAAGTAGATTAAAAAGTATTCCTTTCTCGATAGAGCTATACAACCAGAAAAAAGCTGTTTTGCAAGCTAGAGCTGCGTATGTATTAATCCTTGAGTGCTTGATTGGTGAAAAATTACGCGAAATTCCTAGGCAGAATGGGACAAACGAAAATTCAGAAAGTCGTGCTTCTGGTGAAACGCGTACTAAAAGTCAAATTATTAAGGAAGAGTACGGACTTTCTCCCCGTTTGGCTCGGGATTTTCAACACTTAACTTGGGACGGTGTAAAAGCAGCGATTGGACTTGCTTTTAAGCAAAAGGATATACCAACCAGAGCTTTGGCTTTGTCAAAGTCGGCTTCAATTAAAGCAAATCAAAATAAACATAATAAGGGACTTAAACATACAAAGTTTGTACTGGACTATATCGAAGAGACGGAAGCTAAAACTTTAGAGTTGGAAAAACCGATGTATATAACAACTCTGTTTTCAAACATTTCCATTGGACTAGCCAGAATTCACGAATTAAACTTGCATTGTCGGGTGGCCGCGGAATGGGATAAAACACGAGCTCATTGGCACGAGCTTTTATATCCCGACTGTCACATGGTGCAAGGTGATTTTACTTCCGATAAATGTTTTAATGAGGCATTGGAATGGCATAAAAAGCAAGGCTGTGATATTATCATGGCTAGCTGTTGTTGCGAGCCCTTTTCTAATTTAAATAATTCACCCAATAAAGGTGATGTACCCGAGGCTAAGCAATTTTATTATGCTGCTGACTTCATTCTTAAAGCAAAGCCCAAGTACTTTGTGTTTGAGAATGTTCCGGGATTTGTTGATGCCAGACCTAAGATTGCTCATGACATCTTGAAAAATAAAGACGGTAAAATTCGTTGTATCGGACAATATTTGCGCGATGTTTTAGGCGAAGAATATCATCTTAATTTTGGCATCTATACGGCAGCTGATTATGGGTGTGTTGAAGACAGATCTCGCTTAATAATCCTTGGTTGTCGCAAAGATATAAGTACCGAACCGTGGAAATTTCCTAAAAAACACTCGGTCAGAAAAATGTTATGGGAAGTTATTGGTGATTTAATGAGCTTAGGTAACGGAGAAATCGATCCAAATGACCCATGGCATTATGCCAGAGAACTGTCTGAAAATATTATTAAAATCTTGGCACATACTCCAACTGGCTGTAGTGCTTGGGATAATGAAGCAGAATACCAACCTTTAACTGATAGCGGCGAATATAGCAACGGTAACTATGGCAAAGGATTCACGCGTAACGAATGGCAAGATCAATGTCCAACGATTACAACCGGAAATGGTAGTATCAGTGATGTGTATTCGCTTCATCCGGGAAGATATAATCCTGAAACACAAGAATACACAGACTGCCGCGTTTTTTCACTGAGAGAATTGCTTAAAATTATGGATTGCCCAAATGAATTCTTCGACAAACTAAATCTTAAAAGAGAAGAAAACGGTATGTTGAATGAAACAGAAGAAAACAATCTCCGCAAAGCAATCGGGCAACACTTCTGTCCTCTACATGTAAATGCTTTATACAGCACTTTGCCTCTGCCGGCAAATGACAATAATAAACCTGATGATAATGCAGATTAAGGATTATAGGAGGTAGTTTCGGCTGCCTCCTTTTTACTTTTAAAGTTTGTGACGTGAACGACAAAAACTTTTTATACAACCGCTTGTCTGCTTTCCTTATATATACGTTGCAAAATATCAAAAGTACGCAAAAAAAATCGTTTTGGAAAAATTTTTTATCAAATCCGCATGAAGTGACAATTCTAAATCAAAAAAGGAAAGGAATTGTTCATGCGAAAAAAACAGAAAATAAATAAGAAAAAGCAGAGCCAACGTGCTTACAAAGGCTTTATTTTCTTGGTTAATTGGCACAAAAATAAATTTGATGTCATACCGTATATAAGTAATATATATGAGAATGAAGATAAAAAAGAAGTTTCCGTTTATAGGTTACCGTTATGGAGAGAGTTAACTCCGGTACAAAAACTGGCATACTTTTTTTATTTTATGGCAGAAACAAAACCTTTTGAGAATATTAAACCGTTTACGTTAGACTTAAGTAAGCTATTCCGAGATAAACATAAAAAATTAACATACAAAGAACTAAAAGCTGTTATTATCAAAAAGATATATGGTAACCTAGATTATGCATTACAATTATCAAACAAACCGATGATGTCATTTATCTTGGAGAATAAGACTAAGGATAAAAGAAAAGATACAGACGATAAAGAGACACATATACACGGCATTAGAGAAGTATTTGATGAAAGCATTGACTGTAAAATAAGATTAGCCTTAAAGACATCTGTTTGCAATGGAAAGAAAGAGTATAACAAGCCGGAATATCGTAATATGCTTCAAACCAAAGACAAATATAGTAAATATGGTGCTAAAGGTTGGTTATGGTATCTTAATAAAGGCGTATGTTGTAATAATGGACTTTATATATCCCAACCTCTTTTAGAAAAAATACGTAATGACTACGAGCAGCTTTACAAAGAATATAAAGACAATATCAAGTTGTTAAAAGAGAGAGGTTTCAAGATAAAATACGAAAAACCGGAGAGGATCACTCAATCTGCAAATGCTTCAAATCTGCCAAGCTAAATAAAAACACTCACATAAAGGATCCTAAAACAGCCCGTAACAAGCCGATTTACAAAAATCTAAGCAAACCTATACCGAATGAGACGGCTGAGACCTGCGATCAAAAAATGAATCCTTATGGATGACAGCAGTAAAATGGTATTATCCGGTATATTTTTTCTTATCCGGTTACGTTCTAGAATTTATGAAAAAGCGTAACCTAAAAATAAATGACGATTGGAAAACTCCTCAAGATTTATACAATAGCTTGGATAAAGAGTTTCATTTTGACTTTGATCCTTGTCCTTTTAAGCACGACATAACTTTATGGAATGGATTAGAGATTGATTGGGGAAAAATTAATTTTGTTAATCCTCCATACAGTCGCAAACTAAAAGAAGATTTTATCAGAAAAGCCTATCATGAATATCAGAAAAATAAAATTGTTGTGATGTTACTTCCGGTTTCGACATCTACTAAGATTTTTCATGAGATTATTTATCCCAACTGCGAAATACGATTTTTGAAAGGCAGAATAAAATTTGAAGGAATTAATTCTTTTGGCGAGCTTGTTTGTAACAAATGCGGAATGTTTGACAGCATGGTTTGCATTTTTAAGTCTAAAACCTATCCCATTGAGTCATAAACAACCCGTAAACAAGCGGATTTGAGAAAAGAAGTAAAAGATAAGCCCGACCTGAAACCAATCAAACCGGGCTAAATTTTGGACTTTTGTTATTAATATTCGCTTGCCAACATAATGGTTAAGACTCTGTTTGTTATATCTGGATTTGCAGGATTCTCTGATAAATAGCAATAACTCTTGTCATAATAATCGATTTTCCAATATATCTTTTCGCCATTATAGTCAAAACTGCCAAAATCATGTTCGTTGTACGGATCGTTAGCTTTGGTAAAATTGTTAAAATTCCTGACTTTTGCTAAAATTCTCGCAATATCTCTTGGCATTTTGACATTGATACCTTGGGTTAAGATAACTCTTCCACCGATAAACGTCTTTCTAAGATTGTCATTTAAGGTTTTAATATCTGTCATGACATACCTCTAAGCCAGTTTTTCAGAAGCAAGAAACATTTGGAAACGTCTTAAAGCTTGACGAACTGAAGTATGCGAACGTTTGCCATAACAGGATTTTTCACCGGTAGTTTCATATTGCGGCAAAATAGAGGAAAGATTTTCAACGAGATAAGCAAGCGTAAACTGTTCGTTTCTGCAAAGTCTTTCAATTCTGCCCATATAATCTGCTGCGGTGGTTGGTTTATAATTGTTTTGCAAAAGCCAATTTTCAAAATTCTTCAACATAACACTATCTCCTTACTTAATCAAAACCGGTTCAGTACAAACCGCAATCATCGTTTGGTGCAATCTTTGGCACTCAGCCAGACAGTCACTAAAAAACTGATACGGAGTTGGGAGAATGGTGTTATTTAATTTTACATACCACATAACTTTTCCTTTCATAAATAGTTGTTTTGCTCCTTAACTATTTATATTATGCGGTGTATTTTCTAATTCGGGAGCCCCTAAAATGCTACTTGCCAACGACATTTTGTTACGATTTGAACGGGATTGCTAAGTTATATACTAAAACTATCTTGTGTAAAACGTCTCATTTTTTATGTCTCTTTGATATTTTCGTATTATTGTACAAACAATGGAGAACAAAATGCAAAATTTAAATCAATACGAATTACTAATAAATGCGGCTAAAGACCAACAGCAACTTTGGGAAATAATCGCAAAAATCAGCATTGACTATCAGCAAGGATTGAACAATCTGTATAGAAAAAACTCTGGTATTTTCTATACGGGTTTGGATTTGGCTGAGTATATTTGTAATAGCCTTATAGAACATATAATACATTCAAATAAGAATATTCAATCTTTAAAACTTTTAGAGCCTTGTGTTGGTATTGGTAATTTTGTTTTTGCTTATCTGAAAAATATCAAAAGGTTAAACTTAGATAACCTTCAAATCAAAGAATTACTCGATAATATTTATGTGTGTGATATAGATAATGATGCTTTATTACTTTATAAGCTAATACTTAGTAAGTTTACTAAGATATTTTTTAATATAGAATTATCTGATGTATACTGGAACAAACACATTCAAAACAAATTATCATTTAACATATCTGATGCAGATTGTATATATACTCCTTTTGAGCAGTCCTTTGGTTATCTTAATGAGAAATTCGACATTATTATAACAAATCCTCCTTATAAAAATCTAAAAGCAAATGAAAATACTTATCATAATAAGGATGAATTTATAAAAGATAAATATACATATAAAGCTATATCTGATTATGTAAAAAAATATTTTCATTATGCTAATGAAGGGGTTTTAAATTTATATAAAATATTTGTTGAGGATATAATATGCAACTATAGCAAGGAAAATGCTATTATAGCATTGCTTATACCAAATACAATATTGACTGATAAAACTTGCAATAAGTTACGATCTTTTATCTTGAATAGACATAAACTTATTTCAATATTAGAAGTTAATGAGAGCAATAAAAATATTGATGCCCAACAAGCTATGATAGCTATTTTAGTCAATAAAAATCTTCCAACTTCAATGATTGATATTGAAAACTTTGAAACACACGAAAAGAAACAGATAAATTATTCCAGAATTTCAACTCTATCTGCTAATAACACTATTTATGCCTTTTCAGATAGCGAACTTCAGGTTTTAAATGTACTGGGTACATTTCCTAAAATTAAAGACATTGATTTTATCATCAATAAAAGAGGAGAACTAGACTTAACTGCTAACAAAAAATATATATCAGATACAGAAACTCCATATACACTATTGAGAGGAAGAAACGTTACATTATATGATATAAAGAAAGAAACTATATCTGAATATGTAAAACCTGAATTTATAGATGCCACAAACAAAAAGCAATTTATTGAAAAGGATAGGATTATTTGCCAACAAATTTCAAATATAAATTGTGAAAAACGACTTAAATTTGCCTTTTGTTCAGCAAATCACATTTTAGGTAATTCTTGCAATTTTATATCTATAAGTGAAAACAAATATAATCTAGATATTTATGCATTACTTGGAATATTAAATTCTAATCTCCTAAATTGGTATTTTAAATTAATCAGTTCAAATAATCATATAAATAATTATGAGTTAGATGAATTACCTATTCCTTTATTCAGTTCTAAATTACAAGAAATAAGTAACAATGTTCAAGAATATTTGTTATGTAGAGATTCTGAGCTTCTACTCAATATCGATTCTTTAGTAAATGAAGCTTATGGTATTACAAATAAAGATACAAAAAACACAAAAATCATAAATAAACTAGATAATGATTTATCTTATATTATTCCTTCCATACAAAACAATACAAACATTAGAAATATTGATGATTTAAAAAACTATTTAGTACATAATAATATTCAATTAAATGACGATGACTTAAATATGGCTGAAAATCTAGTTGAGAAATATTATAAGCTTAATCACAATAATATCCTTAATCATACTACATTTAAGCTAAGTGATTTAGATATGGAAATGATTGTAAATATTCCTCAAGGTGGAAATTGGCAAAACATACCAGACAATATTATTAAGAAATCTGAACGATTGAAGAAAATAAAACAAACCGGTGGACGAACAACTCTATATGGAAGACTTGATTACGCTAAACCATCATACACTATTACGACCTACTTTAATAGACCAGGTAATGGAACATATGTTCATCCTATACATAACCGAGTTATTTCTGTAAGAGAAGCTGCAAGACTTCAAAGTTTTTGTGATGATTATTACTTTGTTGGCAATAAATCTGACATTCTTAAACAAGTTGGCAATGCAGTTCCTCCACTATTAGCTTTTCAAATTGCCAAACAGATAAAGAAACAAATTGATGTCAGTCGAAGCATAGATTTATTTTGTGGTGCTGGAGGAATGACACAGGGCTTCAAATATGCTGGATATAAAACTATCCTAGGAATAGATTTTGATAAAAGTGCTTGTAATACGTACAAAATCAACAATCCTGAAATTGATACGATATGTGGAGATTTAACAAACAATACAACAAAAGAGTTGGTTATAAATATTGCCAAACGAGAAAAGGTTGATTTGATATGTGGAGGTCCACCATGCCAAGGATTTTCATTAGCAGGTAAACGTTTTATTGATGACCCTCGCAATCAGCTATTTAAAGAATATCTGTATTTAGTCGATAATATTAAACCTAAAATATTTATTTTTGAGAATGTTGAAGGTTTACTAACCTTTCAACAAGGGAAGGTTTATAGAGAAATTTTACAAGAGTTTTCAAAAATAGGCTACAATATTTCCGCAAAAATGTTAAAAGCTTCCGAATTTTGTGTTCCGCAGAAAAGAAAAAGAATTATAATTATTGGAATAAGAGAAGATATATCTATAAAACCAGATGAATGTTATCCTTCTTCTATTATTGTTGATGATTATAATAACTCTACAAGAAATGCAATCTCAGACTTAGAGGATATAGAATGCTCTGATGTTGCAAAATACACAAAAGTTCCAACATCATTATATGTTAAGATGTTGAAAAAAAAGATAACTTTTGACGAGTTTTTAGAGAAGATGGAACGACTATCAATTAATAGAGAAGACATTCAACTATCTTTATTTGCAGCATAATCTGATTTGGATTCCTTCTACCAAAGAGTAAAGCATTTCTAATGCTTTATCATATTTTTTGCCATCTAATAAACTTATAATAGATTTAATTGATTTTTGTTCTTTATCTGTAAATTGTATATTTATTCTTCTATTGTTTTTCTTTATATATTCGTCAATTGAAGTTAATGCTATACGTTCGAATCTATCATATTCATTTTTTGTTGCATCCGTCTTATTCTTAAGAGTTTGAGATACTATCTGACCATAATCTCCAAAGGTATATTCATAATTGAAACAATCATATTTAGGTTTTAACAACATAGAAACAAGAAAGTCTTCTCCATTTCTAGATTTTTTGATACATTGTAGCAGTCTCATGAACAAAAACATATTTTGCTTTAGAATATCACGATATTTATTTAACACATCTTGTTTCATACTACTGATGTTGCGCTTTATTTCTTCCCATATTTTACAAATAAACCAAGATGCGCATATGTAATCTGCATTATCTTTTTCAATTTTAATTAACTTCTTAATATCCGATAATAACAATCTATCTCTTTTTGCCGAATTATCTCCGCTTGTCATTTTTTGTAACAACAAAGAATCATGCTTAAATCCTAATGATATAGGTCCTATAGAATATCATATATAGTGTTTTTGCTGACAAAGTTACCTCTACGGCTTTTCATCTTAGTGTATAATCCTAAAGTCTTGGAAAGTTGCCAAATTGAATCAATAGAATGATTTCCGGTTGCATATTCTTCAAACAGTTTGGTTATAATTGGAGCCCGAACTTCATCTAAAATCACGGTTGAACGATAATTTTCATCTTTTGTATTTAAGTATCCCAAAGGAGCGTAACCTTGACATTTGCCAAGCGACCAATTCTTTGCCTGACTGGCTTTTACTTTATCAATCATATTGTTGACTTGAGCATTAGCCATTAAAACATGCATATTCCAAAAGTTTATTTCAAGAGAATTGGAATCTTTATGGATAATGAGTTGTTCTCGTAAAAAATGGACTTCAATTTTACCTTCTTTACGTAATTTGTTTAATTCATAGGTATCATCATAATTACGTTGAAGTCTGTCGACATAATTGACAACAATCGCAACTTTACCAGGACAACTTTTAGCAAAATCAAGCATTTCATGATATTGTTTGCGTTCCCCTTTAGTCGAACTTTCATCAATACTAAAATCTTTGATAATTTTTAATCCTTTATCATGGCAATATTTGGTGATTGTTTCCATTTGCACATCAAGAGATACACCTTTATCCTTCTGCTTTTTAGATGATACTCGAGCAAATAGAATAGCTTGAGTGCATTTTTCGTTCTGAATTTTCTTTTTTCTTCTAATCATGGCTTAATAATCCTCATTTTCATCATCAAAAGAATAGTCATTATCAAAATCTTCGTTTTCAGCATAAAAATCATCTGCATTCATAGTTTCAATAAAATTTCCGGTTTTGTTGTCATAGATTTTTACAACCGTCCAGGAAGGCTCCGATATGTCAAAATCAACACTAATATCTTCGGAACCTTCAAAAACTGCTGCACAATGCGAATAAATATCTGAGTATTCTTTTGCAAAATGCTTTTCAATTTCTGGTGTTAACCGACAAACGCAAACCATACCGGAATCAGCACCAAATTCTTTATGGATAATATAACTTCCGTAGATTTTATTACTCCAGTCACCAAAACCCGTATCACAAGCAAAAGCCGGAAAACCGCTTAAATCAGTCAAAGCCTTAGAAACAGCTTCATTAAATGCTTTCGGGCTGTCATCTAAAAATTTGCAACACTCGTCCCATTTGTCATCTGAAAGAATATAACAAGGATCGGTTACGACATATTTTATAAGTGTATTCATTTCTGTTACTCCCTTGTTTTTACACTATATTTATTATGTCGCGTTTAATTGGGAATGTACGCAAAAAAAATGCACCCGTTTGTAACTTTTTTACTAATATTTTACTGATTTTTCAAGATGTTAGCTTTTATGTTTTCTTGCATTTGCCGTATATACATCTCGTTAGCTAAGGATTGTAAATTCTCCTTAGGTATGGATTTTATGTTGTGATATTGAGAAAATAAGACTACAGCATGAAGCCTGACAAATTCAGAAGCTGGAGTTTGAGAATTATATATCAAATTTTCTCTACAAAAATGCAAACTAACCTTTCCTGTTTTAATCAGATTATCAAACAATTCTAACATTTTTGTATCTGGTAGTAAGTCATTAACACTATAAGCTACTATATTTATATGTTTGTTTGGGAGAGCCTTAACATCTTCATATAGATTTTTGATATAACGGGTATCTTTACGTTTTGCACAAATAGAATATTTTTTAATTATAGATAACTTATGGTTACTACAATAGTTTACTAAGTTATCAATTTTAGTATCAAGATTAGAATTTTGGGATGCTACTCTTGCATAAATAATTGCTTGAGTCATTTTATATACTCCTTTTCATAGTTAAAATTAAAAACAATTTTGTAATGTCGTGTTTGAAAACAAATGTAAAACAGATTTTGAAAATATTTTTACTGATTTTTCAAATGATTAACCTCTTGCCCTAAGGGGCACAAAGTTGAGTTATTAAGAGTTTTTGTCATCAACGACAAATTCTTTTGTTTCGTCTTCCCAAACAGACTTTACAGCAGTTGTATAAAAATCAATCAGGTTGTTTGTCATTTCGTTTAATTCAATATCCGTAACATCGGGATAAAGAATTGATAACTCTTTTTTGAGTTGGTTGTATGTATTTGTCATATATTATAGAAGTATGACACAGGCTGTTTTCTACTAAATTTTTTGAAATAAATTTTCCAAATAGTAAATGTTTCAACTTTTGACATAGTGATGTTAAAGGTTATATGCCTTATCTATCATATGACTATAAAATTATCTTGATTTTTTATATAACTTTTAGATAATATTTTGTTATAACTATGGAGAAATAATATGGCTTCAGAGAAAAAGTGGCACCCGAAATTTATAGAATATATGGAAAAAATCGTAAATAATCCAAATTACAAAGGCATTCCTTATAAAAGAAACAATAAAGGACAAATTGCTTGGATTGCTCCCAAGGTTGGTGAAATTGGTAAAAAAAGAATTAAATGGGTTTTAGAAAAAGCCAAATCCCTTAGTTATCCTAATATTGCTGGTGTTTATGCGCGAGTTATGTTTCACATACATCCTACTAAAGAAAAACCTTGCCAAATATGTGGACGTACTATGTCATTAAGATATATTTATTTAAATAATGTGCTAATCAAAGCACTTAATAAAATAGGTTTTACATTTACAGAACTAAATACTATTGGTGAAGTATGTGAGGAAATTGAGAAAAAATATAATAGAATTTTTTTGATTTCCTTTATTGAAAATAAATTCAAGATTCCCGTTGAAGCAGAAGAAAGCATAGAATCTATTGTTAACAGATGTGAAGAATTATGTAGAACAGGTGGTAGCAAAATGCTTGGTCCTGGTGCAATGTCAAATTTCCCAGACAGATTAGATGGTTTTCATACATATAATAGATGTTGTCGTAAAAAAGAGGATACAGGACGTCATGATGATAATATGAGAACATATAATAAAGATAGAAGAGCCTATGAATACTGGAGTGACGGTAATATATATGCTGCAAATAAATTTATGCACAGCTCGTTTTTTGATGGTTATTCAGCAGACCATATCCTTGCCCTCAAATATGCAGGAACCACTCAAAGAGCAAATTCTTCGCAATTTAACCGATACATCCAAATTAAACACGACTATAAAAATAAATGTGACAAAGAAAATCAATGAATTAAAGATTAAAGAAGATAAATTGCTAGACTTTTATCTTGAAGGTAAATTAACACAAGAAATATACGACATAAAAAAAGCCAGTATAGACAAGGAAATAAAAGGTTTAGAAGACACTAAAGAAAAATATAAGACTATTGATAACGATACCAAAGATAAAATTGTCAAAACATTCACAATAGCCGGAAACATCTCATATATCTTTCAACATGCTTCTCCCTCTCGTCAAAATGAATTACTAAAAATGTTACTTAAAGATTGTCAACTTAATGGAAAACGGCTTGAATACACATTAAGAAAACCTTTTGATACTCTTATAAAAAATCATAATATTAAAGAATGGTCCAATATTGCCATTAAAACAATCGAGGAAATTTGTTAATATTTTCATATTATCTCATTTTATAAAATTAAAATAAGCTAGAATTAACGTTGACTTTATATAATATATAGGCTTTGTCATTGTCTTATAATTAAACAAAAATAATCCGTGTATTACACGACAAGTCCAGCCACAGAATACGGACCGTTCGCCATCAATGACTGGAGGTTGAGAAATGGCTATTTTTTTCGATTTGTATAAAGAGAAAATGCTCACATAACGGACGCAAGACTTTAATCGCGAGCATTGCAAAAAATATCATCTTGCTGACGGATCCTAAATAATATCTATATACTGACCGAACATTCCACTCTTGCCTCTTACACAAGGCATGAAAATAAATATTAAGGCAGGAAGCGGCGATGCTTTAGATCTATCGACTAAATAGAGTGCATGGTAAGCTAAATAAAAATATGCAATAGCTGAAATATATTTTATTATTGACATAATATTTATTTTAAACATTGCCACTTTCCTTTAATAAACTTTTAGTCTTGGACATAAACACATTCCTACAGCATTATAACAGATACTTGTATATCACTATGATAGTCAAACAAACAACGGCATATATGGGGGCAAAATATTTCCATTGATGCTTGGGGTCAAAGTATGGCGAATTTTCATGTCCTTTTTTGATTAAAATATGTGAGATTATCCCATCAACAACATAGAGTATACAAGCACATATTAAAAAAGGAAGCGGCGATGCTTTAGATTGATTCATTGAGTAAACAGCAAATCCAAACAAACTGAAACAAACAACAGCTGTAATAAATTTCATTATTTGCATAATATTTATTTTAAACATCGCAGCTCCCGACTTATCAATTATTATTTGTTGTAATTATGATACTGATTTTTAATTCCGTCAATAACATACCCTGTTGCTTCACCGCTTGCCGTACTAAAGGCATTTCGAATTAACGGATTGACGGCTCGACCAAAGGCTTGTGCTGCAAATCTATTTCCTGCAAAATTACCAACCAAACCTATACCGATCTGTTGAGCATAATTTTGCCAATTATCCTGCCCCGAGCCAATACCATAAATTATACCATTTGCTGCAGCATTATAGTTATTTAACTTATTTTGAATTCCCAAAGGTGCCGTTTTTGAATATTTAAACAAGTTAATCGGTGAAGCATAAGCGCCAGCCATTTGGGTAACCGTTGTTGTCGTTGGATTTTCTTGCAAACCTTGGGCTAAAACCTGACGCCGATTGTCACGCCCTTTAACATACCCGCGTTTCATTGCATCCCAGAAACTTTCGTTGGTCTTATTCCATTGCGGATTTAGGCTTGCTAATCCATAACCGACAGCACTTGCTGCTCCTTCTAATTCATCGGCCCAGCCAAGGCTCAATCCGTCCAAAGCTGCGGTAGTCAGTTGTTCAGCTTTTCGCAAAGTATTATCCCAAGTTGATGGTTGAGAATTAGGCTGTTGAGATGAGATTGGTTGCACATAACTTGACTGTGGTGACGAAGCCGTGATTTGCGACTTAAGAGCAGATGTTTGTTGAACACCGTACTTTTGCTGTAAATTATTAAGCTCGTCTAAGTTAAACCTTGTTTGTAATTCGTCTCGCAAGCTCATATTAGCATAATCAGGTGTCTTAACCGGATTGTTGTCGGCAATATTTTTAATTGCCTCATATTCAGCATTAATAACTTCCAGTGCGAAACGAGCGGTTGTCCAATGTCTTTTTGAACAAATCGGACTTTTAATATATTGGTACGGTCGGGCAAAATATATGACATTCTGGCTGTCGTCACCAAAAGCCAGTTCACGGACTAAAGTTCCGCGAGGTGTCTGGTCTTGTGTTGCTTTGCCTCGGGCATTAAAGGCATAACCGTCGCCTTCTATATATATTTTATAAGGAGCAGCCGGATTGGTAACCTTTTGCCAGCTGGCAAGAGTAAAATTCCGTGTTTCAACCTCTTTATACACAAATTCAGCCGGCACCTTGATTGTCGTACACCCGGTCAGAAACGGCAATACTTTTATGATACTTTCGGCTCCTTACAAAAGGACTATATCGGCTTATTTATAAAAATTCCAGAGGGTTTTTGACTTTTAGCTTGATTGTCTTCAAAAGGCTTTATAATATAAATCCGAGCAGTTCGCTGCTTAGGGCGTCGAAAACCCTTTTATAGACTTAGTCGTGTGCACACGACTTTAACCTGTGCCGACTTCTGATTCTACTTGGACGGATGTCGGTGAATAAGGCTCAGCCAAATAAGCCGAGCCGTTTAAGTCTATACGGTTTTCGAACATCCGCCCGCCTTTCTTTATGAACGGTGGGTTTTGTTTAACTAATTAACAAGGATGTTTAATCGTATGAAAAATAAACTTTTAATTACAACGGCATTGGTGGCGCTTTCGGTGTCCGGCAATGCTTATGCGGAAAATCTTCCGGAAGATGCAACCAATTTGACATCGGGTAACTATGTCGTTGAGCGTTCGGATACTCAGGTTTCACACTCGGGAGACATAAATTTATCAGGAACAGCCTCATTAGACGTAAAAACTCAGGCAATCGTGGAAGAAGAAGCCGATGAGGTCGATGTTTCCAAGACCTTGAATGTTAGCGGAAATGTCTCTCTGGCAGATGATGCCTCTTTGTCGGTAATCAATTCAGATGCGACAGATGAGACTGAAAAGCCTTTTATGTTTGTTGACGGCAAATATACCCAAACGGGCGGAGAATTGACGCTAAAACAAGAGAATGGAGCCGGATGGCGCTCAACGCTGAACGCTAAAGAAGCAGATATCAGCAGCGGCACGATAAAGCTGGATACCGGCGAAATCTTTATATATGGCAATGCTGATGACGGCAGCCAATTTAATATTTCGGGCGGAACATTTGAAATGAATGATTCCAATATCAGTACCTATCCGGCTATGTCAGACGGAGACAATTCCCAGAAAGGTGCTGCAATGACCGTTTCCGGCGGTACGTTTAAGATGAATGAAAGTTCTTTGGGACGTGAAAATTCCGGAGATTTGGACATTAGCGGCGGAGAGTTTACGTTGGAAAACGGTTCCGCAATATTCCATGACGGCGAAACCGGTGATATAAATATCAGCGGCGGCACAATCTCTCTTAAAGATTCGTCAATAATAAGAGGCGGTGATTATCAAAGCGAGGACGGCAAACCGGCAAGCGGCAACATAAACATTACCGGCGGAACAATAAATGTCAGTGGCTCTTCTGCGGAAATCGCTTCCGTTGGCAATATAAAAATTGCCAACGGGGCAGAGCTTAATATTGCTTTGGGTTCTACATTGTTTGCCAAAGCGTTTACAGAAGATATGAGCCAGGCTCAGAAAGCTACGCTTAATGTTTATGATAACGATACCAGAATTAATTTGGGCGGCAAGTTAGTTGCCAATATTAACGGTGATGACCGCGGTAAAATTCATTTTCAGAACTCAAACGCCAAAATCGACGGTAATGTTGAAGATGTCAGCCTGATTTTTGAAGACAGCCACTCTTTAAATAATGCAATTAGCGGCAATATCGGCGGTTTGGACATTTTAGCCATTAACAAAGGTACGTTGACGTTTGACAAAGAGCCGACTGATACGATTACAACGGTTCAGGTCGGCAATGGCGCAACGCTGGATATCGGCGACAAAACACTGCATTCAACCGGCGATAAAGCCGATGGCGAAGGTGTCATTTTTGCCGATAATTCAACTTTGGCCTTTACCGTAACCGATAAAGATACCTATGGCAAAATCAAAGCCAATTATATCAAAATCAGCGAAAACGATACAAATTTGAATATGACCTTAAACGGTGCCGCCTTGGCCAAAGGTGAAACAGCTACTTTTAAATTATTTAACGGTGCAGATTCCGCCGAAGCAGAGGTTGAGGGCAAGTTTGCCAACCTGAGCCGAAATTCCCGTTATGAATTTACGGACAATGGCGACGGAACTTTTGATGTTACTTCTGTCGGTTCTGCCACAGATGCTGTTGTTGATGCCGGTGGTTCCGCCAACAATGCCGGAACAGCCGAGGCATGGGACAGCGTCAGTGCTTCAACCAGCTCTCCGGTTGCTGCCGCAGTTACGGAAAAACTGGCACAGCTTTCCAACAGCACAAATGCCGCCGAGCAGAAAGCCTATGTTGACGCTTTGACGGCGGTTGCTCCGGAAGTTGCGCCGATGGTTCAAAAAACACAGACAGAAACAGCCAATCAGGTCTTTGGTGCCGTATCAACCCGTTTAACCGGTGGTTCAATCTCAACCGGTGGCGAAGGTATGGCTTCCGGCGACAATATCTTCAAACGCGGTGCAATGTGGGTTCAGGGCTTGTTTAACAAATCCAAGTTAGATAACACATCCAAAGCCAAAGGTTTTGATGCAGATTCTAACGGTATTGCTTTCGGAGCCGAGAAGTTTGTAACCGATGATACCAAGGTTGGTATTGGTTATGCTTACACCAATACGGATATTGACGGCTTTATGCGTTCAACCGATGTTGATACGCACACCGCAATTGTTTACGGCGAATATAAACCGTCCAACTGGTATGTAAACGGTATTGCGACCTATGGCTGGTCTGATTATGAAGAAAGCAAGAATGTTGCCGGAGTTGGTGTTAAGGCTGATTACGATGTCGAAACCTTTGGCTTACAGGCAATGACCGGTTACGATATGAATATCAACGGCTTAGGCATTACACCGGAAACCGGCTTGCGTTATGTTCATATCAAGCAGGACGCTTATAAAGATTCTGCCGACCAACGTGTATCTGCCAATGACAGCGACATTTTGACCGGTGTTATCGGAGCCAAAATCAGCAAAAACTTTGAGCTGTCCAATGGTATGAACATTAAGCCGGAAGCCAGAATTGCCGCGACTTATGACCTGTTTAACGATGACGTTAATTCGGTCGTAACCTTGGCCAACGGTTCGGCTTATGCGGTTGAAGGCGAAGCCCTTGACCGTTTCGGTCTGGAATTCGGTGCCGGCGTAACTGCGGAAGTCAACGACAAGGTGGAACTTTCGTTCGGTTATGAAGGCAAATTCCGTGAGGATTACCAAGACCACACCGGTTTGATTAACGCTAAATATAAATTTTAAGCGTTTGATCCGTAGCGCAAAATACCCTGTGGCCGATTGGTTGCAGGGTATTTTTATTGCAAACGACAAATTATCGATTTGCCGGATAAATATTCTTGTAACCAAAAGATGAGGGAAATTATAATTCAGCTGTTCCGAATTTGTCCTGATCAGCTGAAATTGCAGGATTCGAAAGGTTGTTATTAAAAGTAATGAGGGTATTACGGATCATCTTTTGTTTGACTTTAACCATAGATGTTTTAATCTGAGGCTAAGATTTTTAGGAGTAACAATAATGCCTGAGATAAAATGTCCGAAGTGCGGAGAAGTGTTTACGGTTGACGAGTCCGGCTATGCCGCGATCGTGGCGCAGGTTCGTGACGCCGAATTTCATGACGCTGTCCGGGAGCGCATTGAGCAGCTCAACCGGGAAAAACAAAATGAGCTTAAATTGGTGGAAAACAAGGCGGAGATGGACAAGGCGCAATCGCTGGCCTCGCTTAATTTGGAGATTTCTAACCTTAAAGCACAACTTATTACCCTCGGCAAAGATAAAGATTTGGAAAAAGCCCGGAGTGTTTCCGGTTTGCAGCAGGAAATTGAAAAGTTGAAAGCGCAAATTCTGGCCGGTGATAAGGATAAGCAACTTGCCGTAGCCGCGGCCGTAACCTCTAAAAACGATGAAATCGTTGCGCGCGACAGGCAAATTGCCGAACTGAACATTAAGTTGCGGGAGACGGCGAAAGATACCCTCGTCAAAGAACAAAGCTTAAAAGAAAATTATGAATTAAAGCTCAAGGAAAAAGATACGCAGATTGAGTTCTACAAAGACCTGAAAGCCAAAATGTCCACCAAAATGGTCGGGGAAACTTTGGAACAGCATTGCGAAATCGAGTTTAACAAGCTCCGGGCGACGGGTTTTCAAAAAGCCTATTTTGAAAAAGACAATGATGCGAAAACAGGCAGCAAAGGAGACTACATTTACCGTGAATCGACGGAAGAGGGCGTAGAGTTTATCTCTATTATGTTTGAGATGAAAAATGAGATGGACACGACGGCCACCAAACATAAAAATGAGGACTTTTTGAAAGAACTGGATAAGGACCGTCAGGAAAAAGGCTGTGAATATGCCGTGCTGGTTTCTCTTTTGGAAGCCGATAACGAACTGTATAATTGCGGCATCGTTGACGTTTCCTACAAGTATCCGAAGATGTACGTCATTCGTCCGCAGTTTTTTATCTCAATGATTACATTGCTCAGAAATGCAGCTTTGAATTCGGTTCAATATCGTAAACAATTGGCTGAATATAAGAACCAGAATATTGACATTTCAAATTTCGAAGCGGAAATGAACGATTTTAAGGATAAGTTCGGGCGAAACTATCAGTTGGCCAGCGATAAATTCCGCAAAGCCATAGAGGAGATTGACAAGACGATCGACCATTTGCAGAAAACCAAAGACGCCCTGTTGTCTTCGGAAAACAACTTGCGGCTGGCAAACAACAAAGCTCAGGATCTGACCGTTAAGCGTTTGACCAAAAATAACCCGACGATGGCTCAAAAGTTCGCGGAGCTGGAGGCTAAAGAGCAGGGGTAAGGTCTTCCCACGTCCGGTTTGAGACGTTGAATCTCAGTTCTTTGACGATTTCTCCGCTCTCAAACCGGACGGCGGCGGCCGCGG
>ULPM01032073.1_pt1 | contig 20190 bp, 19 predicted proteins | sample 1953501 | NCBI WGS metagenome assembly ULPM01 (sample SAMEA4835629, study PRJEB28245) | human gut metagenome | biome: gut microbiome; material: fecal sample | place: Denmark | collected 2008
AGCTCATCCGATACCATAGCCGCAATGACGGTTCCCTTCAAATTGCCGCCCACCGATTTGAGGAGCAGGCTGCAGTTCTGCGGGATTTCCTTGGCCACCAATTCCCCGGCACGCTTAATCTGGTAGAGATTCTGCATGGCGCCCTGCGCATTCGAAAGGTAGTCCAGCATCTTGTCTTCCACATGGTGAATCCGCTCCAGTGAAGCGGTAACAGCCACTTCCGCTGCAATGATTTTCTCCTGCGTCTTCTTGCGGTCCTTGTGGATCTTCTTCAAGGCTGCGGTCTGACCCAGTACGGCAGAAGTCAGCGCCGGGTCGGTCTGTTGGGCAAAGATCGGAGTCTTACCTATCAATAAGCCAACAGCAGCGATTAACAAGGAGCGTTTCCATCGTCTTGCATTCATACGTTTATAATTTAGGGCCTGCATTTCTGCGTTCGGCCAGGTTATTGATTTGGTTCTGTTTGGTCGGATGCAACTGCACCTCCATCGGTTTGTTGAGCAGACAGTCGTTCCAGTCCTTGAAAGCCTTGGGTGGAAGCCATTGCCCCATATCGTATCTGACCGACAGGTGTTCCTTGACCTGAACCTGAAAGGGGCGCTCCGGATCAAGCCGGAAGGAACGTCCGTTCGCTTCCACTTCCAGACTGTCACGGGTTCGGTTGATTTTCAAGGGGATGTCCTCTACCAGCGCCATCATGCGCAAGCCATAGATGCGACCGGGCAGGTCATTGTCAAAACAGTCAAACGGACGGGCTCCGGGAAAGCGGTTCAGCACCTGCCGGATTTGTCCGTCAGAGAACGTACCGCCCAGTGATACCATGGCAATTTCATTGGTCAGCTGCTTCTGGTTCCATTGGTAGAACGCCATGGCATCGAAAGCCGACTCACAGAAGAAGACACTCTTCACCACATTCGGATAGCCGCCGGAGAGGTCGGCCACCCATGCGGAAGAACTGGAATCGCTTCCGGCCGCCTTGGACTTGTAACCGCCGTACCCCCGCATTTCGTAGCCCCGGACCTGATCGTTCTCTCCGTTGGTATAAGGGAAGCCGATGTTGTAGCCGTCAAAGTTCTCGTTCTTCCTGTCGCGGATGAGCCGGATGAACGGAGCGAAGGTGCGTACCGTTTCATCGGACAATCCCCTTTGTTGGAAGATGGCCGGAATCTTGTCGGGATTTATCGGCTTCACCTCATACCTGGAGCTGTCGAAGGTGGCATGATACCTGACTGACTGCACATACTCCCGGTCCTCGCGGTATTCGGGTTCGGGCATGTTGGCAAAGCGGGACAGCACCTTGGCTATCTTCTGCCATTCATCCTTGCCCGACACGTTGAAGGCAGTCAGGTTCTCCCGGATGAGTGTAACCACATCCCCCTTGGAACCGTCACGGCGGAAGAACCGCTGGGAAGCCTTGTCCTGGGGGTGGCAGATTACGAGCGCATCCCTCTTTTCCTTGCCGTCACCCAACACCAGCTCCATGTAGCGGCCCACACCGGCCTTGCGGTCGAGGCGGTAGCCGAGCGCATAGGCTACATCGTCGATGCCTACCTTGGCTTTGAGGTCCTGGAAGTTTACCTTGTAATCAGTCATGGTTCATGGAATTGAAGGTTTTACATAAAATCAGATGCTTAACTTGGCACCCACGGCCTGCGTGCGTTTGAGATTGGCTATCTCCGGCTCGAAGGTCTTGTGTGCTGTCATGTTCAGGAAGGCTGCCTTGTCCTTGTAGTCCGTCAGCTGGAAATAGGTCTTGGCCGTATCTTTCGATACCTTCTTCAAACCCAGTTCCACACCGTCGTAGGAAGCACGGATAGCATAGTCGCCATTCCTTGTCTTCACGATGGCTGCATTCTTGAACGGCACTTCTTCGCCTTCGCCCAACGGGGCAAACGGGTCGTTCTTCGTCAGGTAGGGCTGTTCGTTGAGAGCCAGCCGCTGTTTGTCCACCTGGTCCAGAATCAGGTCCGAAGCCTTATTCACGTCCGCCATGATGGAAACGATGAACTTGGGTTCCTGCTTCAGTACCCCAATCCAGGAATCCAGATAGGCTGCGGAATTGTCCGTCACCTTTGAATCAAAGCCCATCGAGTGGCTGATCATGGCGGCGGTCAGTTCGGCTACCAGTTCCTCCTTGGCGTATTTCGGGTCTCCGAAGCGTCCGCCCATCTCGCGGTTGAGCCGTTCGGGGGTCATGGTGGAGTGCGTCATCTCGTGCAGCATGGTGGAATAGAACTCCATGCCGCCCCGGTAGATTTCCTCGGGGGTATTGCCGATGTTGAACTGCTCCTTCATGGGCAGCACCACGATGTCGCGTGCCGGAGAATAATAGGCACCGTCCTCACGCTTGTTTGCCTGTATGGGACAGAGCCAGCCTTGCGTCTCAATCATCCGGTCGAGGGCAGCATGGGCATACATGCCTTCCTTATCCCGAAGTTCGGGCACCTTGAACTTCTCCAGGAGTTTCTGCACCCGTTCGGGCTGCACCTCTGCCAGGTTGGTCTGGTCGATGTTATATACGGGGAAAGCCTTGAAGAAGGGAATGACATCCATGCCTTTCTTCTCTTCCTTGCTCATCGCCTTATACTCATCCGAACTGACCTTATGGCCGTTCTTATCCTTGACCAGCACGTCCCAATAGACCACGGGGAAGGCTTTTTCACCTTTCAGTACATGGGCCTTGAGGTTGTGCGCCTGCTTGAAGGTGAGGTACACCGGCAGGCGGTAGCCCTGGGCAGCGGTCTGCAGCTGGAGGAAGAAGGAGTTGGAACCCGAGTAGTTGCGGCCTCCCACGTTCTGCGGGAGACCTGCAAATCCGGATGCACCGCCAATCCAGCCTTTCTTCCAGTCGGAAGCCTTCATCTGCTCCATGCGGGCAATCATCATTTCGGCAAAGCGGTCGATGGCTACCTGCCCGGTATTGCCTGATGTATTAGTTCCATACGCCATAGCTTTCGTCATCCATTACCTGACGGTCCATCTGGTCGATGTCCGTCTGTTCGACATAAAACTCTGCGGATTCATCCGAAGGATCCGTGCCGTGGGTCTGGCACCATTCCAGATAATCCTCTGCATTATCGCCGTCCATCACAAAGCGGAGGAAGCCGATTTTACCTGCCTGAAGGAGTTCCACCAACTCCTCGTGTGTCTTTTTAGCTGTCATATTCGTTTATTTTTAGAAATTCAGTTTGATTGATTGTTCGCTTGATTTTGTTACATTTTCATGGAAGCCGACTTCTCCAGTTTGTTGGTCACGGCTGAAAGCATACCCGTGATTTCGGTGTTCAGGTACTTGGCTGCAATCTGTTCGCGGGTAGCAGTCTTGGTCTTGAAGAGCGAGTAGCCGTCATCAAAGGAGATTTCATGCTTGCTGGTCTTGCCCTTGTCGCCCAGGTCCATCGACACCTTCCATTTGTTGTCGGAGTGGTCCTTGGCCACACGGACTCCCTTGGGGTCCACTCCCTCGGGAAGCTGGTACTTCTCGTAGGCAGACTGCAGGTGCAGGCGCTCCCCGAAGTTCTTTTCCACGAGTTGTGTGGGACTGACCACGCGGTCGAAGTAGGCATTCAGGTCCTCACGGGATGCCACGGCCGACATCTTGGTGTCGCCCATCTGCACATAGAACTTATACTTGCCGTAGTCCGGGCGCTGCTCGTCCTTCTCCTTATAGACATTGAACTTGTCGATGGTGATGGCACCATCCGGACCGGACAACTGCTTCGGCATTTGGTACGCTTCTTCCGATACCTTCGGCATGAGCTTGGTGGGATAATAGCGTTCCATCAGCTGGGGCACCGTCATTTCCTTCTTCTGGTAAGCGGCCAAATCCGCTGCGTCCATCTTCTGCGGCTTCAGCTGTACGCCGTCAATCTTGGCAGTAAAGTACCAGTCCGCCGGGTTGATGGTGCTCTGGAAGGCATGTCCGTGGCTGACTTTCTCGCCGTTGACGGTAATCATCTGCGGTTCGCGTGGCTTGCGTTCCTGCTTGGCTTCGGTCTGTTGTTCACTCTTGACTTCGGCTTTGGCTTCCGTTTTCATTTCCTTGGCAGGTTTCTCCTCTGCAGCCGTCTTGACTGTCTTGGTAGGCTCTTCCTGCACAGCCTGTTCTTTCTTCTTTTTCGCCATAGTTTCCTGATTGAGGTTGTTTTCTTTTTTCACTTTATCCTGGCTTTTCAAATCCTCCCCGGTCTTCTCCCTGGGCTTCTTCATCAGTTCCGGCCGGTCTATCGCCTCGCAGATGGCGACCCGCTGACCGGAGCGAATCAGTTTGGGCAGATGCTTGTCCAGTTCATGCCGGGGAAAGGTCAGGAGCTTGATGGGGTCATTCTCCAGCGGCAGAATCTTGTCTGATACCTTCAGCGCCAGTATCACCGATGCCTTGAGTGCATCTTCCTTGTACATCTCGTAGAAATCTCCTTTACGAAAGAGCAGCACCGCATCGGGATGTTTCTTCTTCAATTCGTTGAATTGCCGGACAAAGCCGACACCCTTCTCAGCATTCTTCTTGACCATAGGGAAAAGGATTTAGAGTTTGAGACCTTTGGATTGTTCAGTTTTCGGCGCATGGAGCTTCAAGGCTCTTTCCTGCGACTGCTTGTCCACCACCTGCTGGTATTCCCACCGATTCTTGTCTGTCATCACCAGTCCCAGGTACTCGGGATGCTGTTCGTCGTAGCGGAGTTTCTGCTGTCGTTCCCACTCTTTCATGTCGCCCTGAATGACCTTGAAGCCCTGGGGCTCTTTCAAATCCACACCGACTGACACTTTCTCACCGCCTACATTCAGTTCAATGGGTTTTCCCTCGCGTACCTGCTGCTTCTGCTGCATGCCCAGTTCGATGTCGTTGACCTTTTCCATGTCCTTGAGCTTCTGTTCCAGCTGAACATCCGTAACCCTGCGATGAATGACGGATTTGGTTTCGGGATCGAGTTGCAGATACTGTTGGGTCTTTTCTCCGTTGACTTCCACGGCTTTCTGGATGACTTCACCTTTGTTGAGCCTTTCGGCTTCCTGTTCCGTGAGGCGCAACACCTGGTTGCGTTCCTTTTCCAGTACGGCACGGACGGGATAAGCCATGAGCGCCGGATTGCCTTGCTGGTCGGTGGTCAGCTGAAGTTTGAGGGGAAGCGTGATGATGTCTCCGTTCCGGGCACTGATGGACACCTGCATGAGCGGGGTGACCTCTCCGGATGCCAGTTTCTCCTTCACTTCCTGAGGGAGGCTGTCGGCCTTTTCCCGGTCAATGCCCAATGCCGCCAACTTCTCGTAGGGCAGCCTTTCAGAATGATTGATGTTGTGCATTTTCGTATTGTTTAAGTAAAACGATATATTTGCGGTCGGAACCGCCTTGAACACCCGCAAAAGTATTGTCAACCCTATCATTGAAAAGAAATGCACAACATCATTCTTTGCGCCGCGTTGCTGATTCTTGGTTCCGTTTCGGCATCGGCACAGTTCTATACGATTACAAAAGAGACGGAATTTCGTCCTGAAAAGAAGCAAAAAGTGGCTCTAGATACCCTGCAGAGGGGTTTAGGCGCTTTTGAGTCTTGCAAAAAGGCAGAAAAGGACTCACTTGCCTCAGAGGTGCCTATGAAACCGCTTTCGGAGCTATATGCCCGAAAAGTTTACGCAAGGGTGTCCCACGAAAAAGCGCCTGATAAGGGAACAGAAGGAACTGCAGTTTGTGAGAAAAAAGCACTTCCTGCACTCACTATTCCCAATCTCTACCGGGAAATCATCCGCAACGGCATCCGGCATCCGAAGATAGTGCTGGCACAAGCTATACTGGAAACAGGCTGGTTCCGTTCACCACTTTGCCGAAACCGACACAACCTGTTCGGACTAACGAATCCCAAAACCGGGAAGTACTACGAGTTCAACCACTGGACGGAAAGTGTCCGGGCCTACTATACCAAGGTCCAATACAAATACACGGGCGGCAATTATTTGTTATGGCTGCATAAGATTGGCTATGCGGAAGATCCGAGGTATGTGCGTGAAGTGATGAAAGTAGTAAGTCAATTATGAGCCATCCTGAACTGGTTATGGAGAAGCGATAAAAATCATAATACGGGCCGTTAAAAATGCAAATGGATGATGTAATCTCATGAATACTCTATACCTTTGAGTTCTAATACGTTTATGCGATATGGCATCAGAATTTATACAGTCAAAGGGCATTGCGATATACAATGCCTCTTTTTATGAAAGCAGGCTGGAAGAATGTTTACAGGCCGGAACCTGGGCAGTGGACAACTTTCTGTCTTCCATGGCTTGTGCCAACGAAGAAACTCAAAAAGGAATGATATGGGGCACATTGCTTCATCTGAGAAAGGTGGCTTTCAGCGATGATTACACAACCAGTTTTTTAGGAGCCAGCTATAACCACATCTTCTCCCATCCTCTCATCCGTTCACACCTGAACTATATGTTCAGGCCGGCAGATGTCACAGACTTGCTGGATTATGCTTCGAGGAACTTTCAGGAAGGTGACAGCCTGCAAAAGTCGTTTTGCTACATTGTTCTGCAGCTGCTACTCTCGGGACATGTGGTGGTTTCCGATTTGATTCAACCCGTGTGTAAGCAATTACAGGAACTACATGGATGTATCAGACAGAATCCAATTCCCCGATACAAAAATGCCTATGTACGTTATTCGTTTCTGCTATGCTGTTATCGGATTCAGCTATGTGACAAGAGTCCGATGGAGAAAGAAGAGCTGTATATCTTGTTGTACAAGGAATGGAGAATCATTACCCGGATTATTTCCGTTTTCTCCGGTATTGTGGTAGGTTGTGAGTTTACTAACTTTGCCAGCCTCACGGCCAACATGAAAGGCCATATCGAGTTTGCCCATCTGTATTTGAAAGCTGCCCGGACAGACAAAGGGAAACAAAACAAATATAGCGGTAAATCTGGAGCAGACCACTTAGTGAAGCTCCAGGATGAAATGCAGAAGTATCTTGATAAAAAGGATTCCTCTTTGGATGAGTTGTTCCTTATTCTATTCCATCAATAATAAAGGTTGTCAGAAGGTTGAGTAAGTGTCTGAGACGTACGTAATCAGAAGAGTAATCAAGCAGCTACGGTGATAAGATACTTGGATTTGACGCTTCTTGCTCGAATGGAAAATAATCGCAATCATGACAATAGCAATTTAATGTATGTATAATTTAGTTGAATCACATCTTCTTTTATGATATTTATATCTATCTTTGTTTTGTTGATCTTATCATTAAAAATTAAATACTATGGGAGTCGATATTACACATATCATACGGCATGATTTTTGGCACGTTGAAGATCCTAAAGCATCAAAAGATTTTGCTACAAAAACGATGGAGCGGCTGAAAAAGAATCTTCTTATTCAAGATACTATCGATTGTTTTTCATTTAGTTATGATGCAGAATATAATGAAACAACTTTCAGGCTCCCTATCTATAATATTGAGTTCACCCTTCATAATGGTTTTTGGCAAATAGAGTCGTTTTTTCATTATTGTCTGCTGGTCATGCATCAAGGCGATTTATTTTGGCTACGTCGACTTACCTTTGATATAGCCCGAGCATTGGGCCAAAATGAAGCTTGGTATGCCACGGAGTATTATACATGGAATGGGGATGGTTGTGCAGATGCGGAAGATACATTCGATCAATGGATGGAGAAATCTGTTAAGAAGTATGGGAAGTGCATACCTGAATTTGATCAATCAGCCATTCTGGCACAAGGAGATGTTCATATCCCTGATTACGAGCCTATCTATCATGATTCGTTCAAAGAGTGTAAGGAACTATTTGAAAACCTGCAAGCTAAACTAGGGGACTATAGACTTCTAGGGTTATATAGAACGGATAATGGGTATTTAAGATGTAAAAAAAACGGCTTGTTATTTCTTATACACGAAGAAACGTTGCAACCGATGTTTGACCAGCCGGTAGAAGGAATGCTTCAATCTTTAAATGGCCCAGAATTCATTGTAAAGAAAGATGGTTTATCTGCAGTGTTCGACAAGAATGGTGTTCAATTGACTGATTTTGTTAAGGGGGATTTCGAATGGAAATGGGTGCCATCTAATACTTCTAGGAATGGCTGTGAGGAAAGAATCATTTTTAATAAAGAGGCGGGTATTGAATTGAAACCAAGGTAGCATGATAATGAGCAAAATCGTCGAGGTGATGTTAGATAATGGATTTTTTTAGAAAGTTCTCTTGAACACTTTGGTTATCTAGGACTCCAAAAATCGATTAGTTAAACTATAGTACTGATAAAAATTCATCAGTAAACACTAAAGAGACTGTTGAATTGTTGTCAAAAACGAATGGTTAAGCATGAAATACATGCTGAAGAACAACCAAGAATTATCCCCAAATAAACAACAAATGCACCGGATAGAACGCATAGAATCCATATTTCGCTACCTTTCCATGGATAAACCCGCGTGTTCCATCATAACAGGCAATCACCAGGCATGCCAGTAAAGCGCCGATTATCTCATAGTGCATCATCAGTGGAAAGGCACAGAAAAGCTGCGCCCTTCTACCCGAGGGAAAAGAAGGATTGCTGACGTTCCCGAACAAGTAGAACATCACCATCATCAGAATCCCTCGCCACTCATAGTCCACACCGGACCAAGTGGCGAAACCAGCTATAGAAAGGATGACAGCCCCACAAAGCACGCCATCCTTTTTTAATGCCTTGAAAGCAGCCAATGCCATTACACCCAATGCCAGGGTGAAGAGCACATTATGCGTTCCGTCTGCGCCATTCAGCAGGTACCAGGGCACCTCGCTGACTACAGCAAACCCGAGCAGCTGCAGGAAGTACTTCATCCGGTTTCGGGTATGCCGGAAACCCTCTGCAATGAGGAAGGCAAACACCGGAAAAGCGATGCGCCCGAAGCAGCGCATGACCTCATAAAGAAGTGTGCCGTGCTCCATCAAGTAGTAGGCACTGTGGTCTGCCACCATCGAAAGGACGGCGATAACCTTCAGTGCGCTACCACTCAGTCGAATTGAAGTATTGGTGGAATAAAGCATCTTCATTTCGCTGTATTACAATGTTATACGTTTATCTGTAAAGGTGCTGCTTTAAGATAGTTAGGCCATACCCAGCAGTTCCTTGACCATCTTATCCACCTCCTCGTTCACTCGTTTGAAGTTGCGGTTCAGCATGATTTCCTTCTCGCGGTCGTTCTTGAACTCATAGATTTTCGGCAGTGGTACATAGTGGTCCTCTTCGTCCTTAATCTTCTTCATGTCGAAGTGCGTCTTGCAGAAGTACTTCGTGGTCTTGAACTCTTCCGACTGCTCGATGTCGAAGTGGTTCAGCATGCTGTCGTCCGTAGCCGTGAAGTCACGGGCAGCTTGACCCGCCAGCCAACCGGTTGCCATATCCGCAATCTTGGCAGCAGGCACCAGGTAGTCCATCTTCTCAGAGATGGTGGTCGATACCTTGTTGTCATTGATGGAGATGGACCGGGAAGTCTGCTTCGCCTTGCCGAACACATCATTCTGCGCCCATTCCAGCGTTTCCTTGTTACGGGCAGCACCCATAAATATGTTGCCGCAGGTCGTGATAATCTTCTGCATCCCCACCTTGCCGTAGTCCGCTTCCAGCTGCGGCAGCTCCTGAAAACCCAGGGTCACCGCCACCTTGTTGGAGCGGGCCGTACCAATCAAGCGGTCAATCTTGTGGAAGTAGAGTGTAGGCAGCTCATCCACGATGATGCTCACCGGGATGTTTCCCTTGGAGTTGACTCTGGTAATCAGTCGGTTCAGCACCAGTGCATTCAATGAACCGATGACCTGTTCCTTCTCCGGGTCGTTGGCAATCACCAGATAGCTCGGATGAGCTTTGTCCGAAATCTTCAAGTCGAAGTCGTCCCCCGTAAACACCCAGTAAGCTTCCGGAGATACCAATCGGGCGGCATTCACACGAAGGGTACCCACCATACCTTCCAGCTGGTCGTTCGCCTTGTTCTCGTAGGCACTCTTGAAGGGCGCCATGAGGGAAGCAATCTTGTCGTCCTGCATCAGAATATTGAACACCTGGTCGTAGGACCTGCCTAAGAAGGACAGCACATGTGGCATGTCCGAATACTCCCCGGTGATGGTGTCCGGCTCCACTTCCTTGCCTTTATCATCTTCGTACCAGCAGCGTTTTATGTGAACTTGTTTGCCCGTCCGGTCCAAATACGAGAAGCCGTTTAAATCCACAAACATCCGGTCTTCATCCGTTGACACGTCGTTGCCGTTCTTATCTACAAAATCCAGGATGATGTTTCCCTTTGCATCGAGTGCATGGTAATCGTCCCAGTTCCGTATCACCAGTTCTAGTTTATTTCCCTCGGGTATGACTACTTCGGAGTCTGGTGCCAGGGAAACGTAGCGTTTCAGCTTCTTGCCATTCTTGAAGCCTACCGGATGGAAGTTCACAAAGAAGTAGATGATGGCTGCCAGGAAGTTCTCTGCCGAATTGGTAAAGAACGCTTCCGAACCGCCTTTCTTTTCACCGCCTCCCTTGTTCAGGGAAGCCAGCAAGGTAGCAGCGGTTTCCGATGCTGCTGCCAGGTCCGGAATGTACTTACGCTGAATCGGATTGATTCGGTCGGAATACTCCACGTCCGTAAAGTTGATGATGCGAAAACCACAGTTGTTTGGCAGTTTACCTGCCTTGCGGTTCTTGCAATACTGATAGAAAAGTGTCTTGGCCAATGTAGGGAACTTAAAATCGTAGCACATGATAGCAAATCCTTTGGCAGCATGCTGACGGATAAAAGGATCGATGATACCGAACGACTTACCTGAACCCGGTGTACCCAGTACAATCGTCCCACGGAAAGGATTGATAATGTTGATCCAGCCCTTGTGCATCTTCTGCTTCCAGTAGTAAATCATCGGGATATTTACCGAATAGTCATTGGCTACCAGAGTTTCCGACTGCTGGAACGATTCGTTCTCGAAGTTGAAGCGGTCTTCACCCACCTTGTAGTTGTAGTACTTGGCAATGCCGTCCAGTCCCTGATGCACCAGCATGGTACCCACTACCGAACAGAGCGCATAGAGGATGCGGTTGGCCGGAAAGCCGAACCAGCTCATGCCGATATTCATGCCGTGAAAGATAAAACACATGCCGACCAATGTCAATCCTGCCAGCACCGGATAGATGACCATCGTCTTCACGTTGAACTTCAGCGCCTTCTTTGCCTTGGTTCCGATACAGACCACACAGATGCAGATTAGCTCTGCCAACTTGCAGCCTGACACGGAGTTGAACACCTTGAAGCGGGCCAGTAGGTCCAGGATAAACTGCGTGACACGGTTATCCGCTGTGATGGGAAGATTCATCACAATCTCAATGATGAGAAAGATGTAGATGCAACTGCGGAAGTAGTTGTACATCTGTTGTTGCTCCCGGGTTTCTTCGAATGCCATAAGCCATCAGATTGAGTGAATACTAAAAAGGAATCTTTACACCCAATAAAAGTCCGTTGCGGAAGGTATCTCCATGCAGGAAGTTGACATTGTTCTTCTGGATCAGCGAAAACTCCCAGCCGTTCTGAAAGACATAGCTGTATTCAAAACCGGCTTCCACACCGAGGAAGAACTTCTTCTGGGTGGCTCCGAACTGAGGACCGAAACGGAAGCGCAACATGCCGTTCTTGTAACGTACCAGTCGCTGCTTATAGACCAATCCGCCATCCCAATAATAGCCCTTCCAGAACCGGCAGCAGGTGGGTTCCTGCCAATGGTTCCCCACTTCGCCGTAGATTTCCACGGCATTGCCATAGCTCAACGGATGCTCGTAACCTATCATCGCATTCAAGGTGTTCGGGAACAGGAAACCGGCATTCAGCGTGAGTTTTTTGTCCTGTGCGGATGCCGAAAGCACGGCAAACGCACAACAGATGATCATTAAAATCTTCTTCATATCGGGTCAGATTTAGCGGTAAATGTAATAGTAAGGATAGCATGAAGAATTCTTCAAAATGTCCGAATCAAAGCCATCGGCATTGAGTATGTCTTCGTATTCAATGGTGAGCGTAATGACACGGCCACTGATTTGGTTCTCAGAGATTTCCAGACGGAGCACCTTCTCGTCGGGGAAGGTCAGCTTCTCAATTACCAGCACATTGCGGTAATTCTTCTTGAACTTCTTGACGGGATTCAACGAGTAAACCGGTGTCAGTTCAATGGTCTGCGAGTTGGTGGCTTTCGTTTCTTTCTTGTCCGTCAGCTTCACGCGAAGTTCCTCAATGTCGTAGGCAATCTTCGTCTTGTTCTGTAAGGAATAATCAATAAAGAAGTAGTCGCCGATGGTATAGATGTTGTTGACGATGGCCTTCATGCCGTGAGCGTTAGACACTACCTGGTTGTACTTGCGTTTGCTGCCATACACCGCCCACGCATAGCGCACCATTTCGGCCTTGGGCATCGACACCTCGGGGTTGATATAGGACTGGGTATCGCTATAGGCCACTTCAAAGATGGAGGCTGCCATGCTGGGATAATGGGTATAAACCACATCATACTGAGCGATATGGCGCTCTCCAATCAGGGTGATAGTGCCTAAGAGTTCATTCTCACAGAACGCTGTTTTCACTGAATCCTGCTCCAGATAAGGCTTGATGCGTACCATGTTGTCGGCACACTGGTTGCCCATAATCTTTGTGGTAGAGATGTCCACTAACTTGATGTTCTCGGGCATGACGATGTGGGTGGTGACCTCACTGTTCACGTAGAGCTTCTCCTTGGCAGCAGCCTGTACGACCATACCGAGAAGACCGAAGAAAAGTAAAAATAATTTCGCTTTCATATTGGGTAATTTTTATGATTTACTGATTGGTTGAATTGCTTACTTTATTATTTGTAATTTTGCTTACTCTATTACTTGTAACCTTACTTACTCTGTGATTAGTAAGATAGTTTACCTATTTTTATTCTTGACCTTTTACCTTGCTTCCTCCGAGTTTATCAGATACACAATCGTGTTGTACTTGATTTTCGCTTTGTTCTTGCGAATATTGGATGAAATAGCTGAAGAAGCTGAGTTATAGACGTTTTGCAAGGCTTGCAGCGCCAAGGCTTCACCGGAAATACCGGAACCATAGCCATCTTCTGACTGGAAGTTGATGTTCTGCTGCACGGCACTGGAGCTGGCATCCTTGACGAACTCACGGAAGGAAGATTCCGGTACATAGAACCCTTCCATGCCGTCATTATCGAACACAGAAAGCTTCACATTGATGAACTTATCACCAACCAGAATACTGGTAATGGTGGCCTTCACACGCTGCTGTCCGAAGCCTGTCACTGTACCATAGAGGTAGGTGCCTTTCTTCAACTTGGTGTTGCTGACAGTAATGTCGTCCAGCAATTTGAAACGAAGTCTGGTACCTTCCTTGGCTTTAGTGGTCTGGTCAATCATGGCACGGATCAACTTGGCTTCAGCTACATCATCAGGAGAGGTCACCGTATGGAATTTCTCCGCATTGGTATCACCGGATTTGATGACAAGTTTGGGGCGGTTGCGTTCCTTCTCTGCCTGACGGACCTTGGCGATGGAATCAGCCCTTTGTTTCTCAGCCAACTCATCCCGATCAAAGCGACCGATACCCAATTCGCTTTCAATAGCCTTCTGGCGCTCGTAACTTCTGCGTTGGATTTCCTCCAGGTCACGGGCGAAGTCATCCTGCGAGGTATAGCCTTCTGTGGCTGCAGAACTTCCTCCACTTTGCGCTGAGCGACTTCCTCCACCATTGGATGCTCCACTGCCATTTCCGTATGCAAAGGAATTGATGTGCCTTCTGGACTCGGCCAACGACCTTTCCAGTTCCTCCATTTCCCTTTGCTGGCGAAGCCGTTCCGCTTCTGCTGCATCCAGTTTATTGAGTTCGTCTTCGCTGTAGCCATGCTCCAGTTCCTCGCTCTCTTTCTGTTCTTCACCGATAGCACCAATCGCAGTGAAGGCATCTTCGTCCCCAAAGCGGCGCGACATCTCATACATTTTATCTCCGGCTTCCTCCGCATTGGCTTGCGGCAGTTCCGTATTGATGCGGTCGGTGGCAACCGTCTGTTGGGCGTCCTCGCTGCCTCCGAAGGTCTGCATCACGAAGTACACCAGGGCACACAGGGGAATGAACACCACCAACGGGAAGATGTACTTGGGCTGTTTGAAATTGATTTTACTGATCATGGATGGTCATTGTTTTTAAGTGATTTGACGATGGATTCCAGCCGGTTGTAGCTTTGCACAATGTGGATAGAATCCTGATGGCTTTTATGCGGTATCGCTATCAACGAATCCAATTTTTCCCGGAGCAGCTGCCCTTCATGGGTCAACTCCGTCAGCGTGGTACGGTGTACACTCTTGTTTGCCTGAATGGTACGGAATCCGGAAAAGATAGGTTCCAACTGGGCAATGCTGCTGACATCCGGCTCACGTTGGTCTGACAAGGTCATGCTGTCGATAGCCACGGTACTTGCCAGCAGGAAAAAGAGTGAACCGGTGACATAGGCAAAGGTGCGTTTGGGATGCTTTCTTGCCCAGATGTTGGCCAGACGGATGCGTCCTGTCAGGCGGTACCTGGTGCCGACGGCTCCCAACTTGGGTTGCAGCCAGGAGCGTATCAAGTGATGCGTCTTGAGCCTGCTTTCCTGAAGTGTCTTTCTGAATGATTTCATGGGGTACTTATTCTCTATAGGTTAGTAATCTAAATCTTTGTTTTCCAGCGTTCTCCAGTTCGTAATCATCAAACCGTGCGGATTGTTTCGAGTACGGGGGACTGATTCGATGTAGCCTGTAGTGACCATGGAGCGTTTCAGGTCCCGGGTACGGCGCTTGATGAGCTGCGTTCCGTAGTAGGTAAACTTCCGTTCGTGTTCGTCGAATTGGATGGAGTCACACATGATGGTACAGACTGCCGAGGAAGAGATGATGTCGGAGTAGAATCCGTTCTCATCCAATGCCTGCTTCTGCTTGAGGGCGGTACCGTCTGCCATGTACATCGCCTTACCGACCGTCCACTTGATGTAGTCGTTGTCGGGCGGAAGGTTGAAGAAGTACTGATGGAAGAGCTGGATATGTGCCTTGGCTTCCATCGTAAAGTTCGCTTCCAACTGGGCACGCTGTGCCAGGAAGGGGATGTCACCGTCCAGTATGTAAATCTGCTCGCGTTCTTTCGTCACGAGCGAGATGCAGCACCAGACGGTAAACCCGCAGATGAGGGTGCAGCCACCTATCGTGGCCAACACCGTCATCAGGGCGAGTTTCGTTTTCTGTGCTAATGATTCAATAAGCATATTCGTTGGGATTAGAGGTTATTTCTTGCCTGACTTGGACTTGGGCTTGATCATGGAAATGGCACCCCCCACTACGGAACCTGCCGCTCCTCCGGCTGCACCGCCTGCCATTGCTGCCATGCCCATCACCGTACTTCCTGCTGCTGAACCTGCACCCGAACTGATACCGCCCGGAATGAGCCACGAAGCCACTTCGGGCACAAAGCGGATGATGTAGGCCCCCACCAGCATACCCATGGCATACATGCAGTTGGAGCCGATGCCCTGCAGGCCCAAGGCACCAATCTGCTCCCAGGAGTTTACCGAGCCATGAAGCAGGTGGTTGTAAGCTATGAGGTCCTGCTGCAAGTTATAAAGCAGGATGAAGTCGATGTAGTAGATGCACATATAGGTGACGAAGCCCCACAACGAGAGGGAAAGGAACTTCGACATCCACTGGCTCCAGGCCGAATTCCAGGGCGGAGCCAGGGACAGGGCGAACATGATGGGACAGAAAATCATCATGATGGCCATGAAGATGCGCTGCGCCACCAGAATGCCGTAGTAGGACATCTGGAATATCAGTTCCCCCACAAAACGGATGACATCATTGATCCATTCGCTCATCTTGGTTTCAGCCGCCACCGCTGCCCGCTGGGCATAGTTGTTGATAGTGTTGCCCAGATTCTCCACGTTGTAGATGAGCTTATCCCACCAGGCAGCATCCTGTCCGATGGCGGCTACCTGCTGGGCGGTGGAAATGGAGTCCTGAACGGCTCTCAGCCGGTCGAGGTATTCACTCTGTTTCTGCGCCACCTTCAACTCAAAAGCGGCCACTTCCTTGTTCTTGGCTTTTGCCATGGCCTTGGTAGCGGTTTCCAGTCCTTTGCCGGGAACCTGCAGGGCCTGACAGATCCATGAGGAAGAAGAGATGCAAATGGAGATGCCGATGATGCGCAGGAGTTTCATCACGTCCATGCCGCGCCGCCCGAGCATCATCATCCAGCATTCGTAGGAGCCTACACAGAGCGCCAGCAACAGGCCGAGGATGCGTGCCAGTCCGATGGCATCACCCAGCACCGCCACATTGGGAAAGGTTTCCATGGCGACCAGCAGCTTGTCCAGACTCTCGTCAATGGCAGGCAATCCGATGGTTAATGGTACTAGCAATAAGTTCATAATCTGTTACATTTATCGTTGTTATCACTGCTTTGATGTTATTCACTTTGTAATCATTTATCAATAATGCGTGGAAGCCACTGCACAGAGGTTGGCGGTCCGTTTGACCAGTTCCTCCATCTTCTGTCGGGCTTCCTCGTAAGCCTTTTGCCGTTTGGCATTCTCCAGTCCGTAGCCGACTCCCATCTTGTGGATGTAGGCGATGTCTGCACAGAGGATTTCATTCTGTCGGCTCAGTTCATCCACCTGGTACTGGAGCTTGCCCTTGCTTTTCTGCATGCAGTAGAGCAGTCCGTCGGTGATGCAGTCCTGCATCCGGTTGAACTCGTCCTTGTAGGAAGGGAACATCAGATCCACGTTTCGGTCTGCCTCACGGAGCAGTTCCTCCTGATAGAGTTCTTCCATCTTCTGGCGCTCTTCCTCCACCTTCTTGATTTTCTGCCGCTGGGTCTCTTCCGCAGTCACCCGGGTGGGCATGATGCGCTTCACGTTGGACTTGTGCTCCTTGAAGCGCACCCGGAAGCCGGATTGAAATCCTGCCCACTTCCAGTACATTTCCGCACCTGAATATTTCTTGTGAAGGAAGAAGTAGTACCAGTCCGGTGCAAAATCCCATGGACCGTTCTCCATGGACTGCCACTGCCGGGCCTTTTCCTTGTCCTTGGTCGGACGCTGGGCATGTCCGCTGTAGGGACATCCCAGCAGCATCAGTGCGATGATGCCTGTGATGATTGCTTTAGCTGACATATCCTTTGTTCCATTGATTGATGACACGATTCGCTATCTCGTCCTTCACGTTGGAGTTGAGTATTTCCCAGATGTAGTCGGGCTTCCAGCCGCAGTCGGTGATGAGAAAGCAGTAGAGGTTCGCATTGTCCACGATGTAGCGGGCCTTGTCGATGGTGGCTTTGAGGGTCATCACCAGGTTCAGCTTCTCGTCCATGGATGCTTTCATCAGGTTGATGCCCGAAGCGGCCACCGAAGCGTAGAGCTTGTAGCAGTGCTTCACTTCACGGGCTATCGCCACGTTGGCATCGGCATAGTACCATCCCACGAAGGGCTTCTTCTTGACATGCTTGAAGGTGTTGGAGGTAAAGTCCTTGTACTCTTTTACCAGCATGTAGAGCGAATTGGCGGTGGAGGAAATGGCTCCGGCCAGCACCAGGTAGGAATGGGCATTGCTCATCTTGGTGTTCAGCGTGGTCCGCACTTCGTTGAACTTGTTGGCGCCTTTGGTGACCATGGACTGTTCTCCGAAGCTGGTGGCCACTCTGCCCAGTGCCTGGTCTTCGTCCTTCTTGATGCACTTGTGTAGGGCTATCAGGGCTTCGATAGTGGGCAGGTCCTTGGGGATGACTACGGCATAGCTCATGTTTGAGGACATGACAGATAGCATCAAACACAATGCGCCCAATTTCTTTTTCCAGTGTTTCATAGCTTTTTCATCTTTTAGTTAGCAGCCACCAGTCCGTTCCAGTCCGATACCAGTCCATCCACCTGATTGCGCATGGTCATCACGTTGGCCCATCCTTCGGGATCGATGGCAAAGCAGAGGTCATTCAGCGTGGCATACTGTGCCATGAGCATCATGCCGTCCACCTTGTAGCGGATCTCATTCAGGTTGGTATAGATGGAGTTGGCCAGCGACATGCGCTCGTAACGGTCGAGCATGTTGTAGCCGTCACTCTTCTTCTCGGCAGTACCTTCTCCCTTGAGCGGATTGGGTATCTTCGCATTGTTCACGATGTTCACGAAGTTACCTACCAATTGCTGTGTTTCCATCACCAGCCCTCCGAGTTCCGTCAGGCAGTAGAGCTGGTTGGTGAACTTCGCCTTGCTGACCGTTTTAATCAGTTCCGGTACGTTCTGGATGATGTCGAGGGCACAGCTGCCGATTTCCTTGTAGTACAGGCTCTCCGTGCCGAAGCCGGAGATGTTCTGCATCGACAGCTTGTAGAGTTCCTTCATCGTGGCCATGCTGACCGAATAGAGTTCCACCTTCTGCTGTTTGGCAGCGATGGTGTCCAGGCGGGCATTGTGCTGTTCCTCAATGAGTTTCTGAGCGGCAAGGTTGGACGACACGATTTTGATGCAGTTCTTGTCCACAACGATGCGCCAACCTGCAAATGATTGGACTGATGCTGTAAGAAGCAACATGACTAAAAGAGCAAATCTTAACTTGACCATAATGACATGACTTTTTGATGTTGATTGACTTTTCTGGCAAATTCCAGGTACTTATGCCCGCCGTCCCGTTTGCGGTCTGCCTCTATATGCGTGATGGCTTCCTGCATGGTTCCGTAGTGGGCCAGATAGAGTTTGAGGGCTTCCTTCTCCGTGCGTTCGGTGGTGTAGGCCCAGTAACATTCCGGTGCTTCCTCCACACCGTACACATCCGAGTTTTGTCCCCGGCATATCCACACCTCCTTGAAGTAGCTGCGGCCTTCCCGGTTGTTCAGGGCATTGATGGTGAATATCTGCTGCCGCTGGATGGGTGTCAGTCCCAGGATGGCGGCAATGTCCTCGTAGCGGTCCTTGAACTTGGTCTGGTCAAGCAGTATCTTCACGTCGGAGTTGTTGATGATGGCTTCCTTCACGATGGGCGAATCTATCACGTCATTCAACTCCTGGGTAACGACACCTGCTATGCCATGGAACTTTCTCACCGTTTTGTACAAATATTTTATATATTCTGCCATGGTGGGCGAAGCAATCGCCTTCCATGCTTCCTCAATGATGAGTGCCTTGCGTCCCTTCTTGATGCGCATCTTCTGCAGGAACACGTCCATGATGATGAGTACCACAATCGGGAACAGCACGGGGTCATCTTTAATCTTGTCGATTTCAAAGACGATGAACTGCTCATCGAAGAGGTTCACGTCCAGGTCGGAGTTCAGGGTCATCTCCAGTTCGCTGCCCCGGTAGAACTGCTTCAGGATGGCAGCGAAGTCGCGGATGTTGAACTGAATCTTCTCCTGTGCCACGATTTGCGGAATACGTTCCAAGGCAAACTCGTAGTAGGAATTGAAGGAGAGTTCCCGGACTTTCAATCTGCGTTTCTGTTCCTCGATGTGGTCTATCTGCTTGTCTATCTTGATAAGCATGGAGTTGTTGTAGAGTTCCTTCTTGTAGTTCTCGATTATCTGCAGGGCACGTTCCTTTTCGCCTTTACTGGCAGCTTCATCCTGGGCAAGGGCATAGAGCGAACGGCACTGACGGAGCAACTTGAGTCGCCGGGCCTCTGCCGGAAGCATGAGTGCCCTGCTTTCCGCCTGCTTGTCCATTTCGGCTTCTTTGATTTGGGCACCAATGTCTTCCATGCTATGGGAGAACTTGTCGTAGTCTTCTTCCATCTTGGAGGCAACCAACAGCTTTTGTCTCAACCCTTCACGTTCCTTTTCGGTGAACTTGGTAAAGGGATGGAAGTAGGCTTCGTAGTATTCCACGATGGTCTGGTTGATGAGCATGTCCTCAATCTTGCTTGGGAAGTCATTGCCCTTAAAAATGAGGAAGATGAGTGACTTGAGGAAGTTTTTCTTCTCCCCGAAGTTCAAGTCATATTCCTCTTTCGTAACCTTGAAGGGGTTCATGGAGATGGGTTTTTCCTTGGAATAGGATATGTAAGTACCTTTATAATAGCCACAGATACCTTCATAAGAATCGCCCGTATCGACCATGACCACATCCGTATTTTGTTCTAAAAGCTGACGAACCACGCTGTTCATATGA
>ULPM01006218.1_pt1 | contig 20107 bp, 9 predicted proteins | sample 1953501 | NCBI WGS metagenome assembly ULPM01 (sample SAMEA4835629, study PRJEB28245) | human gut metagenome | biome: gut microbiome; material: fecal sample | place: Denmark | collected 2008
CTATCATAGATAAATACTAAAAGATATAACAGAAGCACATTAAACAAAAGACTATTTATACAAGCAAAACGGAGCATATCTGCCTGATATGCTCCGTTTGCTTATTATGCTTTTAGTTTGCGTTTGTCACAGCGGCAAGTCTTGTGTAGTTGCTGTAGATGACCGTGTCGCCTAAGGTCTTGTATGCTCTTATGCGGAATGTGTAGGTCGTACCTGCTTTAAGGTCGCCCGCTATAAAGCCTACAGTGTTATTTGTGTAGGTTCTTAACACTTCCGTCCATTTGCCGCCCTTGTACTGTTCAACGATATATCCTTCTGCGGAGTTATTCTTTGCCCAGCCTATTATAAGCTTGGATGATGTCGCTGAGATTTTTCTGAAGGAGGTAACGTTTGAAACGCCTGAGCTTTCTACTGTTTTAGCGGCAAGTCTTACATAGTCGCTGTACTGTACAGATCCGCCAGATGTCTTGTACGCTCTTATACGGAAGGTATATGTCGAGGAAGCGTTAAGTCCTGTAGCCGTACAACTTGCGGAGTTGCCGTTATATATCTCGTTCCACTTGCCGCCCTTGTATATTTCAACCGAGTAGCCGTCAGCCTTGCTGTTTGCTGCCCAGCCGAGTGTAACAGAATTTGCGGTTGCGGATTTACAGGTGAATGATGTAACGGGGCCCGGTACGGATGAATCCGCCGTTTTAGCGGCAAGTCTTGTGTAGTTGCCGTAATACGTTGTACCGCCCGAGGTCTTGTATGCTCTTATACGGAATGAGTAGGTCGAGGAAGCGTTAAGTACTGTAGCTGTACAGCCTGCAGAGTTGCCGTTATATATCTCGTTCCACTTACCGCCCTTGTATATTTCAACCGAGTAGCCGTCGGCCTTGCTGTTCTTGTTCCACGCAAGAGTGAGCGAGGAATCGGTTGCGTTTGTGCTTGTGAAGCCTGTGACATTATCAACCGTAGTATCATCTGTTACCGAAGAATTGATAACGGTGAGAGTAAATGTGTCTGTAGTGCTGTCGCTGAAATGATATACTATTTCGTGTTTGCCGTTGGAGAGGGTCTGCATGAACGGCGTGTTGAGTGCCACCTGACTGCCGTTCCATGAGTAGTCTGTACTGCTGTCAAGCGTTTTGCCGCCGCAGGTTATCTTTGATATAGCCTGACCGTTCAGCACGAGCTTTGTAAGTACAGTCGCAGGAGCAGAGCCGTCAAATGTGCCTGTCTTGTCGATAAGGTGTGCGCCCTCGGCTTCCTGCTTTTCGCCGTAGAAGTATACATCATCAATTATGTAAGCGCCTGTGTCGGTGTTACCGCCATTGCCTGCATAGAATGCGACCTGTACGATACCTGATGTGTCAAGTGTAGCGGAGTCTGACTGCCAGCTTGGAGCGACAAATTCCTCGAAAGGTATCTCGAATGTTTTTTCGCCGGAGAAGTTGACAGTTATTTCTTTTTCAAAATAGTTGTTGTTCTTATCCCTGAGCTGAATAGTAAAGCTGTTACCGCTGTTGTCGCCGGTAAGGTTTATGCTGACACCCTTGTACTGTGCAACGTTACGCTGTGACAGCGTGCGGTTTACACCGCAGTATCCGTTGGGCGAGCCTACATTGTACTCAAATTTCATCGCTTTGCCGTTTGCGTTGTCAACAAGCGAAACCGTTACGTTGTTTCCGCTTGTATTCGGCGTGTATGCACTGCTTAGCTGAGAATCGTCTGTGTAGCTTTCAAAAGTATCTATATCCTCAAGTGCCGATGTATCTGTTACGGTAAGCAGGAATTCACAATCCGCACCCTCATAGAAGTCGAACACGAGCGTTACGTTGCCCTCGCTGAGAGATTTTATAAAGCTGTCTGAGAATGTGACTAAGCCGCCGTTATCTGTATAATCCGTACCTGCCGTGAGATATTTGCCGTTTACCGTTATACCTCTGAATTCGCTTGTTTTCTTGTCATAGCCTACATTCACCTTCTTGTAGTGACGCAGGTTCTTGTCAACAGTAGCGATATATTTATCAAGCGTCGGTGCGGGAATCGTCACATCGGTTACGTTTACTGTGAACTTCGGGCTGCTGCCTGCCGTACAGTTAAGCGTGAACACATGGTTTTTAAGCTCAAGTGTTTTAAGATAGCTTGCCTTTATAGTTACGGAGTTACCCTTTATCGTGAAGTCCTTACCTTCTGTAAGCGCATTTCCGTCAAGGGTTATACCGCTTATTGCACCCTCCTTCATAGTTGCTGTTACCGTAAGGTCGCTATTGTCCGCTCTGTCGAAGCTCAGCTTGTCGTTTACTATCGTGTTGACGTTATTCTTTGCCGTCATATTTGCGGCGTGCTTCATGATAAGCTGTCTTGTGCTTTCGGTCTCTGTTCCCTCCGGACCGTAAACGGTATACTGGTCATAGTCGGGATAAAGTGCGCCGTCAATGTATGAGGCTATCATCCAGTAGTTTGTGCCTGCATATTCGACCGTATCGTAGACTTTACCCTCAAGCACCTCAAACCACTGCTCGTACTCGCTGTCACGGATAGTTCTGTTTGTAAGACCGAATTCTTCCAGAATGACCGGTTTGTCAAGCTCCGCACAGGTTTCGCCGTGTATCTTAAACCAGAGCAGATCGTCCTGTCCTGTGCCTGTGTGCTTCATTCCCCACTGATCAAGATAAAGATGAGGAGTGCCGAAGTCGAGCGTGTCGATTGTCATCAGTTTTTCAAAGTCAACGCCCTCTGCACCGTAGAACGCATAGTTTGAGGTCGTATATTCGTCAAAATATCCGTAAGGTCTGTTGAAGAAGCCCTCGTCGCCGAGCGATACCATGTGATTCGGATCGATGCTCTTTACATATTCGCTCATTTCCTTTGCCCAGTTATAAAGGATATCGTCCTTACACTGAGCATCGGTATTGCATCTCGGCTCGTTTGCAAGCTCCCACGCAAATACGGAAGGCTCATCCTTCAGCTTTCTGTTTGTATACGGGTTCGTATGGTTCAGCAGACCGTTGATGTAATCCTTATACCAGCCCTTGAGCGTTTCGTTTGTGTAGAAGTCGTCTTTTTTAAGCCCGGTTATGCCAAGCTCCTGCGCCCACTTGACGTATTGACCCATACCGCCGAAAGCGTCCCAGTAGTTAGTAAAGGTGATAAGCAGCTTCATACCGTGCTTTTCGGCCTGATATAATGCGTAGTCGAGCTTCTTTATGCCGTCTTCACCGAAGTTTGTTACCGGCTTACCAAGGTCCTTGTCGAAATACTGAAAATAAACTCCGTCCTTTTCGCCCGAGCCGTCATTGTTGTTTGTAAATACGGGCTTTCCTTCGCTGTCTGTCGTGCCTGTCTTGACACCTACATCAAGGTTGCCCCAGACTCTGATAACTTTCAGCCCCATCGCCTCTGCGTCTTTGAATACGTTGTCTACCGCCTCCTGCGATTTGAACGTAAGGTAGTAGCAGTTTGTGCCTGCATAGTAGAACGGACTTCCGTCAAGCATGAACCTTGTTCCCTGCGCATACGCAAATCCGCTCGGAACACCCTCAGCCGCCGCACCCGTGCTTATGAAGAACACGGATACAGGTAAAGCTGTAAGCGTCATTGCCGTGGCAAGCGCCGAGCTTGCCAGTCTTTTCTTAAAACCTGTCATGATTTCACTCCTTCTGCTATTATTTTGATATAGCCTCTTGGTTTCTTAGCTTTGTCTTATAATATCATGTGACTTTATACAAAGTCAACAAATTCAGCTAAATTTACTTAACAATGATGTTTTTTTCTGTGAATTTCACAAAGGCTCAAAGTGTTTTATGTACATTTAGCACAGTTATATGTAATATTTTCACTGAGCGATGCTGCTTTAAAGCTTAAATAACAGCTTTAACGGTCGTTTAGTCTGTTTTTCAGTTACTTAATGTAACGTTTCATGAAACTAACGAAATTTACATTTATAAGTTAAGTTAAAAAGAGGGAAACGGCTGTGTAACAGACAAAAAAAGAGCGGCGGTTCATAAAACCGTCGCTCGCAGACTGTAGAAAAAGTCTGTTTTTCCAAAAAAGTGCTTGTTCTCAATCCCTAACCCCAAACCCCTTCCCCGTGGGAAGGGGCTATATTACTGGGGCTACCGCCCCTAGTCCCTGTCGGGGGCTATGCCCCTGCGACCCCATTTTCGATAAACAAGAGGTTTTTCGACAAACTGAGAGCGGCGGTTCATAAAACCGTCGCTCGTAAAGCCGTGATATTATTTTGTTGTCTGCACCGTTCTTACATTATCACTGTATATTGTCGAACCGTTTACGGTAAGATATGCTCTTACACGGCAGGTATATGACATACCTGAGTTAAGATTCGTTATCTGGCAGGAGGTGACTGTGTTTGAGGTGGTTTTTGTTACAAGATTCCATTTTCCACCCTTATAGATCTCTACGATATATCCTGTCGCACAGCTTTTTCTTGCCCACGAAAAACGGATTGATGAGGCTGTGCTGTTTGTCTGCTCCCCAAGCTTTGCAACGGGGTTAAGACCTGTTGTAGCGGTGCTTTTCAGATATTCGCTGAATACGGTTCTGCCGTTTTTCACCTTGTAGCTTTTTATGCGTACAGAATAGGTCGAGCCTTCCGCAAGACCTGTTATCTTACAGGAAAGCTTTGTGTTCGAGGTTGCACACAGCACCTGCTCCCATTTTCCGCCCCTGTAGATTTCTACTGTATATCCGTCGGCTGCAGTGTTCCTGCTCCAGCTGAGAGTTACCTGTGAAGCGGAATCCGCTTTATATGTAAGGCTTGTAACGTTGGGTATACGGGTGTCGGCTGAGAACGTAAGATAATCGCTGAAATATGTGGTTGCGGTTGTCTTTTTGAAGGACTTTATGCGCACTGAATATGTTGCATTTGCCGAAAGCCCTGTTGCTGTGCAGGTAAGGGTTGTGTTGCTTTTTGCGTTTAAAATCTGCGTCCACTTACCGCCCTTGTAAATCTCAACGATATAGCCGCCTGTAGCGGCGGTATTCTTATTCCACGAGAATGTTATTGATGATGCTGTATTGCCGGAAGCCTTGAAGCCTGTAACGTTTGCTATCCTTGTGTTCACATCAGCTTCAAGGTATTCGCTGAATGAGTACGCACCGTTTGCAAGGCGGTAGCATTTGATACGGGCTTTATATGTTGAGCCTGCCGCAAGACCCGTTACCTTGCAGGAAAGAGCAGTGTTGTTCTTTGTGGTTAGGACTGTATTCCACTTTCCGCCCTTATAGATTTCAACGACATATCCCGTAGCCGAAGCAACCTTGTTCCACGAAAGTGTAACAGAAGAAACGGTTGATGACTTTGCCGTAAGACCTGAAACACACGCAATTCTTGTAGTAGCCGCAATATTCGTATAATCGCTGTAGACAACAACACTGCCGGTCTTCTTATACGACTTTATGCGGAATGAATAGCGTGTTTCGGGAGCGAGTGAAGATGCTGTGCACTGTAAGGTTGTGTTGTTCGCTGTCTGTAAAATCTGAGTCCATTTTCCGCCCTTGTACTGCTCGACAACATAACCTGTCGCATCGGCATTCTTATCCCATTTGAGCGTTACTGTCCTGCTTGTCGTCTGAGAGGCTGTGAATGTGGTTACATTGGGAAGAACAGTGGTTGCAACGGCTCTGATATAGCCGCCGTACTGAACGGTAGAACCTGACACTTTACGCAGTCTTACACGGAATGTATAGGATGTACCGGGAGTAAGATTTGTGACGGTGAGAACGCAATTGGCACTGCTGTCGGTCTTGGAAATCCGTACCCATTTGCCGCCCTTGTACTGCTCGACCTCATAGCCGCTGCCATCGGTTGACATTGACCACTCGAGCGTTATGAATTTTGGGTTTTGACGGGTTACTTTGAGGTTCTTGACATAGCCGAGAACGAGAATGTCGGTGTAGTCGGACTTGTAGGAAGAGCCGCAAACCGAGCATTTATGCAGGGTGTAGCCCTTTGCGTCATAGGTCGCATCGACCACGGTATCAACGTATTTATGACCCAACGGATCAAGCTCTCTTGTAAGCACCTTGCCGCAGACCGTGCAGCTGCACCGTTGCTCACCGGGTTTAGTACAGTCGGGATTTTTGGTTGTTTTCCAGGCGGTATAAGTATGGTTTCCTGTGGGGGAAACATATATTACATCTGTCTTTTTATCGCACTTCGTACAGTGGCGTGACTGCGAGCCTTGCTCGGCACAGGTGGGCGCTTTGTCGAGCGTCCATGCCGATGAAAAGCTGTGTCCTGTGGCATAAGTGGTATCTTCGGTTCTGTGGAAATTGCAGACCGTGCAACGGTAAGTTATACTGCCGTCATTTGCACAGGCTTCCGACTTTATTGCATCGACCTTATAGTCGTGATAAAGATTCGACTTCGGAATGGTATAAGTTTTCGACGAACCTGTTGAAAAATTGACTTTCAGTTCACCGTCACTTTCACAGGTGGGCTTTTTGGTAAACGTTCTGCCGGTCAATGTGCCTGATGTATCAACAAGCAGGTTTTGAATTTCGTCACTGCCTGTAAGCTTCTGTGAAATCTCTCCATCGGGACAGATTACAAGTATGATTTCAGCCCAGTCGAAAGCATCATAACTGAAAGAGGTCACAGAAGAGGGAATGTTGAGTGAAATCAGCTTCGTTGTCTGGAAGGCTCTGGATTCGATAGTGGTAAGTCCGTTACCCTCGATTATTACATTGCGTAAATTTTTGCATGAAGCGAAAGCGGCATAGCTTATCTTCTTGACGGTTGCAGGGATTGTAATATCAACTATATGGTCGTTTCCGCAGAATGCGTCGCCGCCGATAACTTCAACGAAGCTTGGGATTTTTGTCATTGACGAACCTGTGGCGGAAACAAGCGTTTTGCCGTCCTTAGAGTAAAGGTCGCCGTTTATAGCCTGAAAATACTTGTTGTTGCTGTCAACGGTGAATTTAAGGCAGTTGTTGCCTGAAAATACATCATCGGCAATTTTATTAACCGAGCTTGAAATAGAAATGCTCTGTATACGTTTTGTGTAAACGAAAGCGCCACGCCGGATCTCGGTAACGGTATTGGGTATGGTTACCTTTGAAACACCGATACAGCCTCTGGTAAACTCTGCTGCTATTACCTCTATCTTGTGACCGTCGATATATCCGGGGATATTCATAACAGTCTTGGTAGCCTTGTCATAGCCTTTTACCTCATCGTCGAACTGTATCCACGAATAAACAGCGTATTTGTTTTTTGAGATCTCTTTATAAAGGAATCGTGAATTCAACTTCTGTGAAATGAAAGTTTTCTGACCGAGTACGTCGCCGCCGATATAAAGCAGATAAACCGATCCGTCACCGAGCCTTACCGCAGTGGTCGCCATAGATGTGGCTGTTTTCATAGGTATCTCTTCATTTTCACTGTACGCATATCTTATTTTTGCGGTCAGACCTACCTGTTCCAGCATATAAACGGCGAGTTTTGCACTGGCAGAAGGATTGCCCGAACCGTTCAGCACCATAAGATACGGATCGGAATTGCTCTTGTCGTAAGTGAACGACGCCACATACGCCGCAACCTTATCCATCTTGGAAACGTCCGCAATGCCGTTGGGTATGTTCTTGGCGATATAGTCGGCGATTATCTGCTGTGCCTGCTCACGCTGTGCTTTTGTTGCAGAATCAAAAACGACCTCAATATCTTCCGTTACCACGTCGGATACTTCGGGAACATAGCTGTTTGCCGATACAGCAACAGCCGAGAGCGATACAATAACCGCAACAGACGCTATCACCGCCGGTATTTTCTTGAAAATGTTCATTTCTTCTTATCTCCTGATTTTCCTTATTTTATAACGTCAAACGTTATTTATGACTTTTCTTCTTCCCCTGCTGACCCCGTACTGCTGAAACCCTTCCCACTCTGAGCCGTTTCGTAAAAATCGGCTATCAGCTTCATCAGCTTGCCGTCAAGCTCGTAGTATATCTGCTTATCAACCTTTTCGCTGAACAGTTCTCTTCTATTCTTGTTAGTCCTTTGTTTTTTCGGATAGGTCGTTTCAAAAAGCGTGTCAAGCTGTGCCTTGTACTTTATCGCTCTGTCGCTGTCAAGAGAGTTGTGGCCCTTGTTCTTTTCGGTTATAAGAGTGATATTATCGTTTTTCTCAACATTGGCAAGCACGCTGTTTTTAAGGCTTATCGTCTTATCGTCCGTGCTGTGCAGTATAAGGAACTTAGTGCCGTTTGCGGTTGCTTTCGCTATTCCTGCGTGGGCTGTGTAGCCTGCCGCCTTGCCGTATTTCATACGCTCATACAGCTTTATATAGGCTCTAAGGATATATATCCATCTGCCCATCATAGCAGAGCCTTCTTCAAGCACCATTTCGCTTGTTTGGTCAAATCCGCTCTGTACGAATACAGCCTTTATGTCATAAAGATGATAGCAATGCACAGCAGATACCGCATATCCTCCCCAGCTGTGACCGAACAGATACAGCGGAAGCGTGTTTGTCTTTGTGACGTAACTTAACGCCGCATCAAGATCCTCCGCCGACTGAGGAAGCCCACGCAGTGACTTTCCTCCGCTTAAATGACTGCCGCTGTTGTCAAAGGCGAATATCTTGTATCCCCGTCTTGCAAAATACGCTATTTCGGGCAGATAGCTGAGATGTCCGTCAAATATGCCGTGCGAGAAAACTATAAGTCCCCTGAAGCTGTCATAGCTTTCATCGTGGTAGTAAAACCCCGTGTATTTATAGCCTCGCTTTGACGGGAATGTTACCGGCTCATTTACAAGCCCCTTATAATCGTTAAGGTCGGGCAGATGTGCGGAATCGTATATCTCGAACCGCTTTCCGAAAACGCTCTCATAAAGTATTGCGGACAGCAGAAGGGATATTATCATTATCAGCAGTACAGCGCCGAGAATGATTCCGGCGACCGACAGCACCGAAAGAAAAACGTCCACCTGTTTTCCTCCTTATGCCTTTTTTATACGCTTGCTGTTCTTTTCCCAGTGTTCTATAATTCTTGTCTGACCACGTTCCACCGCAAGAGAATCCGCAGGAACGTTCTTCGTGATAGTCGAGCCTGCCGCAGTAGTCGCATTATCCCCGATAGTAACGGGCGCTATCATATTTGTGTTACAGCCGATAAATGCGTTGTCGCCTATTGTGGTGCGGTACTTCTTTATACCGTCATAGTTTGCCGTTACACAGCCGCAGCCGAAGTTTACGCCCTTGCCGACATCGCTGTCGCCGATATATGTAAGATGCGCTATGCAGGTGTTTATGCCGATTTCGGAGTTCTTTACCTCTACAAAGTCGCCTATCTTTACGCCGCTGTGCAGATGAGTATTCGGGCGCAGATGCACAAACGGACCTGCCTTAGCACAGCTATCTACCTTGCTTTCGTGCGCCTGTACGTTGTTCAGGATAACGTTATCCTCTATAACGCAGTCGGCTATATAGCTGTTAGGACCTATCTCACAGCCGTTGCCGATAACCGTTTTTCCCTTGATTATCGTATTCGGAAGTATAACCGTATCGTGACCGATCTTTACATCCTTACCGATTATGATTCCGTCCGACAGAGGAATATCCACACCCTCGTCCATAAGCTCAGCGAGCTTTCTCTTTCTTGCGACTTCATTCAGAGCGGCAAGCTGACTGCGGCTGTTTGCACCGAGTACAACGTCCGTGCTGTCTGCCGTGTATACGCCCTTCTTTTCGGCAACGGCAACAGTATCGGTAAGATAATATTCGCCTGCGGCATTGTTGTTGCCGAGCTTATCTAAAAGTCCGGACAGCTTTTCCGCTTTGAACCAGTAGATACCCGAGTTTATCTCTTTTACCTTTGCCTGCTCGCTGTCGCAGTCCTTCTGCTCAACGATAGCCTTGAAAGTATCGTTTTCCTTTATTATTCTGCCGTAGCCTGTGGGATTATCGACAATAGCGGAAACTACCGTAACATCGTTGCCGCTGTTTTTGTGATACTCATAAGAGCCTGTTATGGTGTCTGCGTCAATGAACGGAGCGTCACCGCACGCCACCAGTATATCCGCATTTTCAGCCTGTGCGTTTTCGATAAAAGGTTTTGCCTGCATTACTGCGTGACCCGTGCCGAGCCTTTCCTTCTGCTCAAATGCGGGGTATTCGCCGAGCGTATCAAGATAAGCCGTTACCTGCTCCTTGTGAGCGCCGACTATAACTGCGGTATTGTCAACTCCGGCCTGCTTTACAGCGTCAAGCACCCAGCGGAGCATAGGCTGAAACAGCACTTCGGCAAGAACCTTCGGCTTGTCGGATTTCATTCTTTTGCCATCACCTGCGGCAAGTATTACTGCGTATTTTTTGTTATCCAAAGTAAGTCATTCCTTTACAGATTTTTAGTAATTTATCGTGTGGCATAAAACCGCCATAATAATATTATTGTCGCACATTTATCCGTATTTTTCAAGTGCTTTTTAAAAATAATTGCTTTTTTCATTTCACTGTGGTAAAATAAACGATATAGACGGCTTTGAAATGCCGTTTTCACGGCACTGCAATAATTCTATTCTGAAAGGACAGCAAAAATGGCTGAAACTTATATATCCATCGAAAAAATACGCTCACTCGCCGAGGTCGGCACAATAGACGAGTTTAAAGACAGTACGGATATGAATGAGATATTCGCCGCCTGCGCTATCGCAAGCAGGGAATACCTCGGTCTTATTCCTTATGACGAACAGCTTACCGCCGCCGCAGAGCTTACAAAGGGCAGGATTACCGAGATGAAAACGGGCGAGGGCAAGACGCTTTGTGCCGCATTTGCCGCAAGCTATATGGCGAAAAACGGTCACAATGTCAGAATACTCACCTTCAACGATTATCTTGCAAAGCGTGACAGCGAGTGGATGAAGCCGATATATGACGCACTCGGCATAAGCTCGGCTTGTATTTTACATTCGACAGATATTGCAGACAAAAAAGAGCTGTATAAAAATCAGATAGTATATATAACCGCAAGAGAGGCAGGCTTTGACTTCCTGCGTGACTTCGTTGCGAATACGCCTGAGGACTGCGTGCAGACGGATTTCGACTTCTGCATTGCCGATGAAGCTGACAGCATGATGATAGACGAGGCAAGAGTACCGCTTGTAATAGCAGGCGAAACCGCCGTAAAGCCCGATGAAAAGCTGCCCGAGGTATACGAGTTTGTCAAGGATTTTGACAGCAGTATGTATGAGATAAACGAGGAGCTCGGCACTATCTACCTTACCGAAAAGGGCGAGGATAAGTGCGAGGAGCTTATAACGGACGGCTCGGGACTTTATGACGAGGAGAACAACGAGCTTCTGATACGCATTACGGATTGCCTTAAAGCGTGCTTCCTGCTTAAAAAAGACGTTGATTATATCGTCAAGGACGGTAATATAAGAATAATAGACGAGTTCACAGGCAGAGCGGCTGAGAACCGCCGCTATCCCGGCTCATTACAGCCTGCCGTTGAACTTAAGGAGGGCATCACCTGTACAAGCAGAGGTGTCATAATGGGCGTTGTGCCTATGCAGTTCTATCTGCGCCGTTATCCGCTTCTCAGCGGTATGACAGGTACTGCGAAAAGCTCGGAGGACGAGTTCTGGCAGTTATACGACCTTAAGGTAACCGTTATACCTACCCATACGCCCTGCAGACGTGTCGATCACCCGTATGAAGTATATCTCACAAAAGCGGCAAAGGACAACGCAATTATTGACTGCATAAAGACCGCCCACGCAAAGAATCAGCCTGTGCTTGTCGGAACGTCAAGCATTGAGCTCAGCGAGGAGCTGAGCGACCGTCTTGCGGTGGAGGGTATCACCGCAAATGTACTCAACGCAAAGAACGATGAGCTTGAAGCCGAGATAATAAAGGAAGCCGGCAGACCCGGCGCTGTCACCATATCAGCCAATATGTCGGGCAGAGGTGTTGACATAAAGCTGGGCGGCGCTGACGAATCGCAGAAGGACGAGGCTGTAGCGGCTGGCGGACTGCTGATACTCGGCACATTTATGAGCGAGAGCGAACGAGGCGATATGCAGCTGCGTGGCAGAAGCGGCAGACAGGGCGATGTGGGCGAGAGCCGTTTCATAATCTCACTTGAAGACGAGATTATGACAAAATACGAGATAAAGAAGTTAATACCGAAAAGGCATTATCCCACCGCCGAAACGGGCAGACCGATCGACGATAAGATAGTACTGCGTGAGGTAGACCGAATTCAGCGTATAGCACAGGGTGATACGCTCGAGTTGCGTAAGCGTCTGCTTAAGTTCACTATGATAGGCGAAAAGCACCGTGACGCTGTGTTCGGCAGAAGAAGAGCATTCCTGACAGGCGAGTCTGAGGTCGATATATGGCAGAACGAATTTGCCGATGATTACAGCACCGCCATACAGAAGTTCGGCGAGGACAAGGTAAACGCCCTGCAGAAGCGTGTCATATTACAGGTAATAAACGAATACTGGAGCGATTATCTCGATTACACCTCCTATCTGCGTGACGGTATCCACCTCACGAGAATAGGCGGCAAGAATCCTGCCGACGAGTATAACATAACCTGCGAGGAATTTTTCTCAGGTATGGAGGAGCAGGTGATAGATACTATGGGCGAGCGGCTTCAGACGCTTCTCAGCCTTGATAATATAGACGATTTTGTTATAAATACTCCGACAGAGCTGTGGACATATACGCTTAACGAAAGCGGAGAGGAACTGCTCAAAAAGAGCTTTATCGAAACGGCGCTTTCCGAAGAGGAGGAAGAAAGCTATTATGATAACGGCGATGACAGCGACAGCAGGGACGAAGACGAAACGGAAGAACAGACAGACGAAAAGCCGGCAAAAAAAGGCTTTTTCGCAAAATTATTCGGTAAGAAGGATTAAGATATAATGGCAGACTGCATAGCGGCAATATCAACACCTATGGCAAGCGGCGGTGTTTCAATGATAAGAATATCCGGAGCGGACGCACTTAAAGTTGCGGCAAAGGTATTTATACCGAAGTACCCCGTGCGTGATATTGAAAAGATGGACGGCTATACCGCCGCATACGGAGATATTACAGCGGACGGTACAAAGCTCGATGACGGAGTGCTTTTAATCTTCCGTGCGCCCCACAGCTATACCGGAGAAAACACAGCCGAGATAACCTGTCACGGCGGCATCCACGTTACCAAAAGGGTACTGCAGGCGGTATTATCCGCAGGCGCAGTAATGGCTCAGGCGGGCGAGTTTACAAAGCAGGCGCTCGTAAACGGCAAGCTGTCGCTGACAGAAGCCGAGGGTGTGATTGACCTTATAAACGCAGGCAACGATCAGCTTCTTTCCTGTGCGAGAGCGCAGACGGACGGTGCATTATACCGCAGGATAGAGGCGCTGTGCGAGGAGATAATAGCTATTACATCGGAGATAGCCGTATGGATAGATTATCCCGACGAGAGCGAGGACGAGGACGAAATAGCGAAGGCGGACTGGCTGAAAAGCATCACCGCCGTAAAAGAAAATATCGACAGCCTTATAGCAACGTACGACTGCGGAGAGATACTCAGAAACGGCATCGCCACAGCCATAGTCGGAAAGCCCAACGCAGGAAAGTCAACGCTTATGAATCGGCTTACAGGAGTACAGAAGAGCATAGTGACCGATATTGAGGGTACTACCCGTGATATAGTCGAGGATACGGTACAGCTCGGCGATATAATGCTGAAGTTAGCCGATTGCGCAGGCATAAGAGAAACAGAAGATACTGTCGAGAACATCGGCGTACAGCGTATGATAGAACGTATAGGTACGGCACAGCTTATCCTTGCGGTATTTGACGGCTCAAGAGAGCTGTCCGATGACGACAAGCGGCTGATAGAGCTTCTCCACGGTAAGACGGTAATCCCCATAATAAATAAATCCGACCTTGAAGCAAGGGCGGACACGGCATTTATAGAAAACGAACTCGGTAAAGCGGTAATAATCAGTGCAAAGACAGGTGGCGGCGCAGACGAGCTTGAACAGGCAATAAAACAGCGTTGCGGAATAAGCAACCTTGATGCAGGCGCAGGCTTCCTCGCAAACGAGCGTCAGCGGCAGTGCGCCTTATCGGCACAGGCGGCGGTCGACAGAGCATACAACGCACTTCACGGCGGCATGACCGCAGACGTTGCAGGACTTGAGCTTGAAGCGGCGCTTAGCAGCCTTTATGAGCTTAGCGGCAAGACCGCAAGCGAAGAGGTAATAGACAGAATATTTTCACGCTTCTGCGTGGGAAAATAAGAGTAATAAAGGCGGTACGCGTTTGGCGAGGTGCGATAACGAAGTATGGCGGTACAGCAAAAGCTGTGCCGCCGCTTTGCGTTATCAGGCTGTTTTCTTCTTCTTTCGGTTTTGCATACCGAGTCTGCCATCGAGGACAACGCAATCCTCATGGCTCATACTTTGCGCATTTCTTAAATCCGCTATGGACTTCATAGAGTGCTTCAAGCAGTTCCCAAAACTCTTTTGCGGGTTTCGGCTTCGGTGTTTTGCCTTTGCAGAGTTGCCGTACAAACTCCGATTGAGATAGCCCACATATCTGTGCCGAGCGTTCTAACTTTTCTTTTTCTTCTTCGGATAACCGCACGGAAATACGAACGGAATCCTTGTTTTTCATAAAATCATCTCCTTGCGTTTAGGGGTAATCAGGGGACTTCCTCTGAGTATAGTCCACATCCCTTTAGGGTGTGGATTGGATTTTGGTGTCAAAATCCGATGCTCGCTACACCTGTGGACAGGTATAGTGCTTCCTTTTGCCGTTCTACCTAAATGTAGTTCCTGCCCCTGCTTTTCAGCGACGTTTTCTCGCTCGTTCCCACACGGAAAGTCTTTGCGGCGTATCCCATTCAGACGGTCATTCAGTTGTAACCGGCAAAACAAAAAGCCGATACACAGAAGCATCAAAAATCAGCGGGAGCTTTACTCTCGCTTCAAAATGATGTTCTATGTATCGGCTTTGAAATTCAAAGATGTTTATCCGTTCACTCGCTAACAGTGCCAAAAAGCATAGAGCGCAGACGGCGGTATTTTCTCTTAGCATATCGCAGGCATTAGGCGACTTGCGCTGCATTTGTAATCAAAACATCTCATATTCAGTTGTAGTCCTCTTTTAAAAGGAATCATATTATATCATAAAACCCGCTGGAAATCAACATTTTCCAGCGGGTTTTGAATAGTTTTTAGATTTATGGGAATACTTTTTTGTTTGGACATAAGCAAAGGCACCGCATTCTGCGATGACTTTGCGGAATTACTCAAAAGATGCTTGCATTAAATCTCTTGCTGAATTGCCTGAGTTAATAGAGTTTTCCAATTCATCAATTGATTTAATTACAGAATTTCCGATTTTTTCAACAAGTGCACGATCTTTTGGAACAGGAATCGGAATATCAGCAATAACATCCGGTTCTAAATGTTCTTGATTGGTACCATATGCATTTTTAAGCATAAGACTTTGTCCTAAATTGCTTTTTAAGAACTCATATAGATAACCACGCAAAGGTATATCATCAACAACAATTCTTATTAAGTTGTTTGTTGCTACATGACCATCGTGCTGTGAAAGTGCATATGTAACTCTTCCGAGTGTTCCTGAGTCAGATACCAAAATATATCCTTTGTATATGGTTAGTGCATCCAATTGTTTTTTTACCTGAGGACTTGCTTTTGAACTATCTAAATATTTAACATTATCCGAATTTAATTGTGTAAGCGCAGTTCCCGTAAAATATTTTCTTATCATTTCACCCGAAGTAACACCTACATCTGCGTAAGGTCTCTTAAATCTCGGACCGTTATATACATTAGCCAAATCACCCAAGCGGTGAATTTCAAAGTCCTCACGCTCACCTAATGTGATAACCTTTCTAAACGCTGCATTGTGCTGAGGTAAGTAATGTACGGGGTTAAATGAAAGCGAGTCTGAATCCAAGTCCGAAAAAGCAATCGAAAAACGGAACTCACTTTCTTGTAGATCTCCGTGCTTAAAGCTCATATAGCTATCCGCAATTTCAGATAAATCTTCATCCAGGATGTGTTGTCCGTTTTTAATTATAGGATTGCCTTCAGAATCCTTTTTGAAAATGGTTTCTCCACGACTTGTTTGTCCAACTTTATTAGAAATAGCCATAAAGATACGATAATCAGTTATAGGAGTTGCAGTTTTCTTAAGGAAAATAACAGATGCTTTGGAGCCACAGAAAGGCTCGAATGTATCTTCGTGCAAATTGACAACAGCTAAAATCTGTGCTTTTTCACAAACAAGTTTTCTAACTGCTAAAGCCTCTCTATTATCCAATTGACCTTTTGCCATTACAATTCCGATAATGCCGCCATCTTTTGCCCAATTTAGGCATTTTTCCAAGAATAAAAGTTCCGGCGCTACTCCTTGGCGATCATTCAACTTATCGCTATATTCGATTGAACCGTTTTCTCCAATTTCCCATTGAGAACCATTTTTGTATTGAGATAATATGTTGCCTTCTTTAATTCTCAAATCGTGTCCCGAACCAAAAGGAGGGTTTGTTAAAATAATCGACGGTTTCCCAATACCGCAAAGATCGTTGAATTTGGCAGAAAGCTTTGATACGCTATCTAAACTATTAGCGTGTTCAATACCACCGTGACCATCTTTACCGAGCAGCATATTAGCCTTAGCAATTTTAACAAGTTTTGGGGAAATATCTACACCAAACAACTGATGTACGACATTTCGTTTAAGAACTTCCTTAGCATTTGCGGTGCGAGAAGATGCATCAATCTTATCAAACAGATAATTCATAGAAGTTAAAATAAATCCGCCACTACCACAAGCAGGATCTAAAATTATATCCCTTTCGTTCGGAGCTGCCATTTTAACCATCATGTTAACTACAAGACGGTTAGTAAAATACTGTCCTCTTTCTCCTTTTAGATGTGCCGCTACATATGTTTCATATGCTGTGCCAATAACATCGTGCGGAGAATCCATAAAAGAGTATTGCTGTAACTGTGAAATAACAACCGCTAATTGGTTATTAGATGCAGTAATTTCTTCGGTAGGAGTAAAAACATCCTTGTAACGATCACGAACGGCATAAAACAGTTTTCTGACACGTAAGCAGGCAGCATCTTTTGCTTTTAGATCGTTAAATTCTTCGGGTGTAATGTGGAAATCGCATTCTTCCTTGCTACTTGATTCGTCCTCAATTTTAGAAAGAATGATTCGCACCATATCAAGAGCAATATCTTCAGAGTCGATACCAGAGCGATAAATTGCATTGTGGCACCTACGAAATGCCAATTTCAAGTCCACAGGAACAATTAAATCACTTTTCCTATATTTACCGATGCTGTCCCAAGCTTGCTCAAATTTAGGGACACCTAACCATGGAATGATATTTCCAGCAGACAAGTCTTTTCTGTAAAATTCTATCTTGTTTCCATTTGACCAAAAGCCACCTTGTGCAGAGGTAGCACTAAGATACGCCATTAGTTGTCCATCGGATTCGAGTATAGTTGGAGCTTTTATTTCAGCAATTAAGTATATATTGCCTTGATCATTAGATGCACACGCCGCTGCTGTGTGATAAACAACAATATCCGCACGCTTTATTTCTCGCCCGATGTTAATTGCACGCTCTAATGCAACATGACTTTTGGGATAACCCAATTCGCAAACAATGATTTGAGTCATTTTTTGCCTAATGCGTTCTTCAGGAGTATTTGGTCTTTTGACCTCGTTGTCTAAAAAGTCAATAATTTTTCCTTGAGCGTCAAGAGTGATTTGAAACTCTTGAGCCTCAATCCAACTTTCAAATTCAGCCATATCATCCACCGCCATCTAATTTTTAGAGAGATTAATTGTATTATATCACACTCTCTAAAATATCGCAATAGTTTTTGCGGAATTGCTGATTCCTAAAATATCGTTCTTTATCATTTCTGCAAATACAGGCATTAAAAGGCGGCAGAGAAAAGTTAATCTCCCTGCCGCCGTTCTCGGTTAGTTGTAAATTATATCGTGGTTTACAATTTCTGTAGCTCTGCTCCGGATGTTGTTCATTCGAGCAACCCATTCCATTTGATTTCCTGCTTTGAGTCGTTCAGTAACCCCTTCACGCTTTGCCATCTGTTCTACAAGCCAAAAAACATATCCTTAGCCTGCTTGTCAATGTCAGCAAGATAGCCGTTTAACTTACCGCTTGTCAGCAGATTAATATATCTCACTTTGTGGTATTGCTTGATATACCTCAAATATCGCTGTCCCCATAGACCAATTTCAACTTGTTCTTCATCGGGCAAGGTCAGATTGGGAATGAGATAACCGTTTTCCTCACGATAAGTGCCACCCATTTGTTCAAATAATGATTTCATTGCAGTTTCCTCAAAATGTAATTTTTTAGATTTTTCTGCAATATACCGTACCGATTGTCTTTACCACTTGTTTTCAAAACCTTCGTTACGGCACCTCATCATTATACGGGTACCGCCTTATCCTATCCTATTTATCCCTTAACAATCCCCACGATACCCATAATAAACACAAACATCACAAGTACCGGCAGAACATACGTCATATAGCCTTTCATAAACCTCTTTATCTTAAGACCCTTGCCGGTATTGGCTTCATTTACGAAGTTCTCCCAGCCCCAGCCCTTTTTCGTCACACAGAACAGAATGAATACAAACGAGCCGAGCGGAAGAATGAAGTTGCTGACTGCAGTATCCTCAAGGTCAAGTATCGTGCTTCCTGTGCCGAGCGGCTGAAAACCGCTGAGAATGTTGAATCCCAGACAGCAGGGAACAGACAGTAAAAACAGCAGTATGCCGTTTATAATGCAGGCCTTCTTCCTGCTAAGCCCCCATAGGTCCATTGTGTTCGCTATAATACATTCAAACACGGCAAGCACCGTTGACAGCGCCGCAAATGACATGAATACGAAGAAAAGACTTCCCCACAACCTGCCCAGAGGAATGTTGTTGAAAATGTTCGGCAGAGTTATAAATAACAGCTTCGGACCGCTTGTAACGTCCACTCCGTATGCCGAGCAGGCAGAAAAAATAATAAGTCCGGACGCTACCGCACCAAACGTGTCAAGCAGCGCTACATTTACCGATTCTCCGAGAAGCGACCTGTCCTTGCCGATATAACTGCCGAATATAGCCATACTTCCCATACCGATGCTCAGCGTGAAGAACGCCTGATTCATTGCGCTTACAAGGATATTTGTTATACCGACCTTTTCTATTACGCTGAGATCTGGCATAAGATAGAACGAAAGTCCCTCCGCTCCGCCGGGCAGTGTAAAGCTGTTTACGGCAAGCACCACCATAATTGCGAGCAGGGCGAGCATCATTATCTTAGTGACCTTTTCAAGCCCGTTCTGCACGCCTATAAGGCAGACAGCAACGCCTATCGCAACGACTATGCCCATATATACTATAAGCGAAACAGGGTCGCCCAGAACGTCAACGTTAAAATGGTTCTCCACAGCCGCCGTATCCATTCCGACGATCTCTCCGGATGCGGTCGAAACAAAGAACTTCAGCATCCAGCCTGCCACCGTTGTATAGAACATCATCAGCAGATAACAGCCTATAAGCGAAACCTTTCCGTGCAGGTGCCACTTACTGCCTTTCGGCTCAAGCTGTTCGTACATTTTCGCAGGGCTTTTCTGAGCCGCTCTGCCTATGGAAAACTCCATAGTAAGCACGGGTATGCCGAGTATTACAAGGAAGAACAGATATATAAGGACGAAAAGACCGCCGCCGTTTTGACCTACCACATAAGGAAACTTCCATACGTTTCCTATACCTATTGCACAGCCTGCGCTGAGCAGTATAAAGCCAAGACGGCTGCCGAGTTTATCTCTTCCCATAGTTCCTCCGGGTCATTAATTTTTTATATATAGTTTGTTGAAAGAATTTGTTTTTATTAAAATAAAGTGCAGATTCTCAAGCCCTATCCCCTTTAGGACACTCTGATGGCTTTGCCTCGTGCAAAGCTTGGTGTGTCCTTATTTCGGCATCCTTGCCGAACCCCCCTTTCCCTGTGAAAGGCTGTGTATGCTTGGTTGGCTCTGCATCTGTGCAATCGTGGTCGTTTGT